>JACCEB011001792.1_pt1 | contig 10209 bp, 30 predicted proteins | sample 7454761 | NCBI WGS metagenome assembly JACCEB01 (sample SAMN15323454, study PRJNA562643) | freshwater metagenome | isolation source: river surface water | place: USA:Blue River Watershed | collected 2017-08-18
ATTTTGGGTATAGTGCGTTCAGCGTGTACGGGCGAGGGTTATCGAATACCTTGCGCATCTCGACCCGCTGGCTGACAACCATGTCGTCCACAGTGTCGTTGATAGCAAAGCGCACCAGATCAGACATCCTGCGCCCCTTCTCCTCGATGGAGGCGATGACGCTATCAGCGTTTAACCTAGTGGACATTGCTATGCTCATTTGAAGCTCCCAGCTTTCTGGTATCTTACAATATCCCAGTCACTTTCGAAAGCCCACGGTTTCCAGCGCCACTTCTTTGGGTCGATGCCCCGCCTGATCTGGCCGTTGCGAAATATCACATCAACCTTCTCGAAGTGGGGCATCCGTCCGTTATTAGCTGGCATCTGGATCTGGCGGTAAAGGCATCCAGTGCGTAATTGCGTCATCCGCGAAAAATTCTTCATAAGAGCCGCAAAGCCACACACCTTCCGTTGGCGAGTTGGGATGCGGCCCCCAAAATGCAGGCCAAGTCAATCCGTCATGTTTGTTGTACACGAGGATTGTTGGTCCACAAATCTCACCAGCTGGATTCTTTGGCGCAGTTTCGATCGGTTGCCATTGATTAGTCATTGTTCGCTTCCTTCACAAAAATACCATCTACCATTTTACCCTTACGGTCCTTGATCTGCTCATAGGCCCATTCAATGCAGTCCTCGACGAAGAAGTCCTTCTGCAATGCGATGATCGTCAGAACGACGAAGCAGTCACCGATAGCATCCGAGATCTCAGAATCGTCATCGTTGGCGATAGCGTCTGCAAGCTCTTGAACCTCCTCGCGGAGTTTAATCATCTGCGCTGCCGGGTTGCTGCCGTCAATCAAGTTGCGGTCCATCGCCCATTCGCGGATTAGTTGAATTACTTCCATAACTTCCCTTTCTCACTCAGGTTTAATATATCTTAGGTCGAGATAATGGCGGCCAGTGTCGTCCTTAGCAATGATATATTGCTTACCGGATGCCTTGACCCACTTATAGGCGTTCAGCGTTGCGCAGTGTGCTTCCAGCATATCAAGGCCGTAGCGTGTGCCTGCACCTTCGCTGAAATTGATCTTCTTATTGGTCATAAGATCCCTCCACTAATTTGATAAAGCTCTTCGGTTGCAGCAGGAAGTCGAAGTCAGCCTTCCAGCCACGGTCATTCTCACCACGCAGGAACTTGGATCGATAGATTGCGCTCATCGCCTTCGACCAGTCGTCTGTTTCGTATTCCCTGATCCGCGCCTTAATCTGCTTGCGCCGGGTTTCAGTAACCTTCGTCACCCTTGGCAGATCGCATTTCGATGCCAAGTCATTCCAAGCCTGAACTACATCATCGACGGTCAGGGCGTCATCGTCAGATGACATATCCTCGTTAGAGGATAATTCTGGTTGTTGGTTATTGGTTATTGGTTCTTGGTTATTGGTTGGTTGAACGTCTGTTGAACGGACGTTGGACCGGCGTTGCGCAGACGCTTTACCAGCGTTGGATGCCTTCTCTGATTTTTGGCGGAAATGCGTTATTTCTGCATCGCAGCGGTGGTGCATCCATTTTCCGTCAACATCTAGAATAAAGAAGTCAATTAAGACCTGACGAACATCATCAACGTGATCTCGCATACCTATCTGGCGAGCAACTTCTGATTCGTTTCCGTATAACTGGCCGTCGCGCAGGTAATACAAGTCGAGCAGCCGACGATAAGCCAAATCCTCCATGAGAGACAGGTGGCGCGTGTGGCTGGCGTAATCGCCAATGTTAAATTGGAAATAGTGCATCTCAGACCCCTTTAGCTTGCAGGGGGAGACGGTATTGGGTAGATGACTTCATCAGCGTTGCCTCCTGTTCAGGCGATGTTAGGACTGGGGGGTGAGAGCGGCTAACTCGCCTCCCAATCCGTCCTACCTACATGAATCATATCCCGACATCAAGATGCGACTGCACTGGTTTGACGGGAAATCTCTTTTCCTGTATTTAACTCAGGCGCTTCGCTTCCCTTCCGGGCGCGGTGGGTCGGTACTTCCCCTTTCCTGCCGACCCACCATACCCCTACTCAGTTGGGCTTTTGATAACCCTGAGCGTGATGAACGGGAACAGAGCCTTGAATATAGCTTTGCGCAGCGGCCAGTCAGCAGTGACCATACCCTTGCAGTCCTCGACGACATTTAGATCACCCTCGAAGAACTGAAAGTCCGCCTTGTAGCCAACACGCCTGCCATTATCGTGTTTTAGCTGTTCTCCATCGATGACGAAGAAAAACTGCGGATGAACAGCTAGATGGGATATTTCACCCATCCTCTGCCTTTTGTGCAGGTAATCACATCTCGCAGCCTCCAGTTTGCTATCGTGCATATGGAGCTGGTCGCAGACGGTTTTCTTAGCGCCGTATTTCATGCAGTCTTTTCCGCAATCATCTCTTCGAGCGCGGACTTGGCCCTTAGCCATGATTCCAACTGAGGTGTCTTGCCTTTCTTGTTCCAGCCACTGATCGTGCCGGGTTGCAGGTCAGCACGTTGTGCAATCTGGTACTGCTTGATGTTGTAGTACGCAGCACGGGCAAAAAACGCTCTCATTTCTTCTTCCATAATTCCTCCTTGACATGGGCTTATTAGCATCATAATCAGGTGTGGCAACGCGATATTGTGTTGGATAGGAAATAGTTTGATGCGGATAGCAGAGTACACTGAGGCCACTGAAGATGTCGGTGCGGCGATCTGGATCTATGAGGTCCAAGGCGATACCAAGAGACTCCTGCAAAGATTTGAGGTCAGCGACATCTGGTACGCCCGGATGCTTGCTGATGAGCATAAAGCGGAGCGCAACTTCTAATGACTAATGAAGAACTTATTGTCCTGTTGCTGGATAGCAAACGTGACGAAATTTACGGCGATACCTGCTCATTCAAACTGGGTTACCTGATGAGCGTATTGTCCGACATTGCAGATAAGCATCCCGCTGTGCGGTTAGAGCTTATTGCGCTGATTAACGAAGGGAAGAAATGATGGAAGTCTATAAGGCAATTGCTGCGGTCCAGAGCGACCTATCAAAGACCGGCATCTCAAAGAACCGTAAGAACCATCAGGGTTCAGGTTACATGTTTCGCGGCATCGACGATGTGTACGCAGCCCTCTCCCCACTTCTGGCAGAGCATGGACTGGTCATTATCCCACGGATGATTAGCCGTGAGGTGTCTGAGCGACAGAGCGCAAAAGGCGGTGCATTGTTCTACACGGTCGTTCATGCTGAGTTTGACTTTGTGTCGGCCAAGGATGGCAGCAAGCACACCGCTTCAACATTTGGTGAGGCGATGGATAGCGGTGATAAGTCCACCAACAAGGCGATGTCTGCGGCTTACAAGTACGTTGCGTTCCTGACGTTTGCGATCCCGACTGAGGGTGACAATGACGCTGATGCTCAAACCCATGAGATCAAGCCAATGCAGGCCGCGAAGCCCGCTTTACACCCTAACATGATTACTGAGTCGCAACTGGAAGAGCTTCGCGCTCTGATCGAAACTCACAACATCGACATCAAGGTTCTGTGCGACCATTACCGTGTTGGCGCACTTCCGCACTTGACGGAGGTTGATGCAAACCATGCGATCAACGGGATCAAAAGAAAGGTAGCAAAGTGAGCGTGTTTATCGACAAGGGCCGCTTGGCCCAGATTGCAGAGTTCGTCCGTGAGCAGTCAGATGATGAGGAATTGCTGCTCGATATGCTGGAGGGCGAGACTGACCTGTTCGAGATCGTCCGCAAGCTGCTCAATGCCAACGAGGATGACGAAGGTCGCAAGGCCGCGCTGACGGAGCAGATGAATGTTCGCAAAGAACGGCGAGACAAGTGCGATCACCGCATTGCCAAGCGCCGGGATCTGATTCGCGAACTTATGGAGATTGCTGGCATCCAGAAGCTACCTTTGCCTGAGGCGACAATTTCGCGGCAGAAGGTTAAGCCAAAGGTTGTCGTCAAAGAGGCCGATGCAGTTCCGCATGAGTTCTGCAAGGTAACGTACAAGCCTGACATGGAGAAGATTAAGGCACAGTATGCGTTAAGCCCAATCCTTCCAAATTGGCTTGTCATTGAACCAGAACGTGAGACTGTCGTTATTAGACGAGCATAGGAGGGAGTATGACACAGAATGAGTTAGTCCTGAATTGGCTGCTAAAGTCATCAATCGGCCCGATGGAGGCCATGCGTGAACTTGGCGTTATGCGGCTGGCAGCACGGATCAAAGACCTGCGGGATGACGGACACCAGATCGATATGAACTGGCAATACGTCACTGACCGATACGGAGAAGAGCGCCGTGTTGCACGTTACACGTTGAAGGAAATGAATCACAATGTTGCCCCAAAGAATAAAGAAAAAAAGCGACAAAGCGGAGCGGGGGAAGAGAAGCCCAGCACATCGCGCTTGGGTGCGTGGTTTCGCTTGCTGCGCCTGCGGAACGACTGAGGCCATCGAATGCGCTCACGTTCGCGTTGGGACTGACGGGGGTATGGGGATCAAGCCATCTGATAAATGGTGCATATCCCTGTGCAAATCCTGCCACGCTCAACAGCACCAGCAAGGTGAGGAGACATTCGCACGAGCACACAACATCAATATGAAGGGTCTGGCAATTGAGTTCCTCAGGGCCAGCCCCCACCGGCAGAAGCTATTAGGAAAGGAGGAGGAATGACACAGGTCGTTCATCTTCGCGGGTTGCGTCAACGCGAACTTGCGAAGGCGCTTATCGATAAGGCTCCAGACAACTGTGTGGTCAAGATTAGCCCTGAGAAGCGTAGCGACGATCAGAATGCTAAGATGTGGGCAATGCTTTCAGACATCAGCCGAGCGAAGCCTGAAGGCCGCAGACATATCCCGGAGATATGGAAATGCTTGTTCATGCAAGCCTGTGGTCATGAGGTGGCATTTGAGAACGGTCTTGATGGAAGACCCTTCCCGATAGGCTTTAGCTCGTCGAAGCTGACAAAAGCCCAAATGACTGAATTGATTGAATTTATCTATAGCTATGGCGCTCAACACGGCGTCAAATGGAGTGATATATATTATGAGTGAAATTGTTGCAGCCGATGAATTGCGGCTTTTGATTGAGCGCATCGAGCGCCTTGAAGAAGAGAAGAAGGGCATTTCGGATGACATCCGCGATGTCTACAATGAGGCCAAACTTCGCGGGTATGACGCCAAGATTATGCGCCAGATCATCAAACTCAGGGCTATGGAAAGCCACGAGCGTCAGGAATGGGAAGCTGTTCTCGACACCTATATCGCAGCACTTGGAATGTAAGGGTTATACAATGCAAATTATCACGATTGAAGGTCGCGCTGGAGCCGACTCGAAACTCAACACCACCAATGACGGTCAGACAGTTCTTAGCGTCAATGTGGCTGTGAACGATCCTAATAACCGGGAGCAGACCAATTGGTTTCGTTGCTCGATTTGGGGGAAGCGGGCGACCACCCTCCAGCAGTACCTTATAAAAGGGACCAAGATCTTCGCTGTAGGTACGCTGTCCATTGGTGACTATGACGGAAAGCCGCAATACAATCTGCGAGTTAATGACATCTCATTCTACACGCCACAACGTCAAGGCGAAGGCCAAGCACCGCAACGTCAGACAAATCGTAACGACTTGGACGACGATGTTCCATTTTGATGTTGCTATAGCAAAATAATATGGTAATGAGGGTGGCCCGCTTCGGTGGGTCACTCTAGAAAGGGATCGATATGACACAGCATTATAAATCATACGAAGACTACATCCGTCCAAAATATCCGAATAAGATCGTGATTGAGCGGACTAGCAAGAAGCCCGGTGACCGGGTTCTCTCGACAAGCAGCAAGCCAGCGGAAATTATTAAGTGACTGGATTCGTCATCCGCAAATCAGAGCCATTGAAGAGCGGCCAGATCGTCAAATCGGACGATGCCATCCTGAAGTACAATATGGAGATCATCGAAGGCTCTAGGATGCTCTGTAAGGCGATTCTGGCTACCGGCAAGGTCTACAGGAAGATGACCCAGAAAGAGATGGACGATGCCATCGAATACGCTGAGAACGTAACGGTTGTGAGGATTTGATTATGGGACAATCTATCGATGACATCTTGGAATCCCGCGCATCTAAGTATGGCGAGTTCATAAACGTCTCGCAAATCGCTCAAGACATAAAGCGGATAATCCATGCCGCAGATCAACAGCGGCTACCGTCAAAGGGTCAGACCGGGCTTGATGACGATCAGATGGAAGCCCTTGAGATGATTGCGAACAAGATCGGGCGCATCCTCAACGGTGATCCATACTATGTCGATAGCTGGGATGACATTGCTGGCTATGCCAAGCTGGTATCTGATAGACTCCGGGAATGCGGTTTGTAAGCCGCAGTAATTAGACGAAGGGATGAAGCGCAATGACTGACATCTATGAACTTATCGAACGCTGGAACAGTGACGAAGGCAAGCCTTACAAGGGCAGCTTAATCGACATGGGCAATTACAAGCCGGGAAACCTTGGGTGTATGTGCGCCCAAGGGCAAGTGCTGCATAAGATTGGAGGCTGGACGCCTGAACGTCTTAATAATGTAAAACAGGCTGTGGCTGACGCGGAAACTGCCAAACTTCTAAACATCAGTCGCGCCCATGCGATTTTGTTGCGCAACACGAACGATAAGATTGACGGCGCGCCAGCTATCGTTCTGACTGACCCCGGTAAAGTTATTGGAGATCAGTGGTCAAAGCTGCTCGACTTCTGGTGGTATATGGACGCAATGACGGAAACCGATTGGCATAAGGTGGACGTTGCTTGGGTCGCTATTGGGGACGATACTAGGGCTTCTTCTAGGACTGCCGCTAGGGGCGCAGCTTGGGTCGCTGCTGGGGACGATGCTAGGGTCGCTGCTATCGACGCTACTGGGGGCTATGCTTGGTTTGCTTCTACGACAGGCGCTAGGGCCCCAGCTTGGGTCGCAGCTTGGGAAATCCAAGGCTCCGAAATATTAAAGCGCGAGGGCCGTGCATTCATCTTCCTGCCTATGTTTGGCTTCAACACACCAGACGACATTCCTGCCCGTCCAGATAACTATGGGGTGGTGAAATGACCGACAAACAAACACCACCAGACTGGGTGCTGATCGAAGCTGCGAAGCGGAGTGGTTTCGGAGACGATCCAGAAGCACTTTTTGTTATCTATAGATACAACAATATGTTCCGCGCCCTCTGCGACATGATCCAGAAATACGAGCAGCCGCCAGTTGATCGGAAGCTGTTGTGTGCGCGTGAGGCTTGGGCAGAGTTATACGAAGGCGATACAGCGGAACTAGAGTTTCGGCACGGCTACCGTGATGACTACGATCAAGTCGTTTGCTCCATCCGCGCCATCGAACTTTGGGAAGAGGGGTTTGGCCGTGAATGACGACCTGATCGAAGCCGTGGCAATGGCACTAGCTGGTCAAGAAAATATCAACGAAGTTCCGTGGAAGGAATGTAGCGAGTGGCTGAGAGAATTGTATCGGGATGATGCCCGCGCAGCCATCCGTGCAGCCGCGCCGTTGATCTTGGACATGGCGGCGAAGGAGGCACAGACCTGCGGGTTTACTGACAGAGAAAGCCTTCGCAACAGCATTTCGTATGCCATCCGCCAACTCAAGGAGCGTTTCCAATGACTGACAAGCCATTAAAATTCGCTGCCTATGAGGCTGGCTATCACGACGCCATCGAAGAGCTTACCCGCGCCATCACAGTAGATTTAGCCATGTGTGAACTGGCTAACATGGAGGACGCATCTGCCGAATGGTTGTCCGCCTTCTGGTTCGCCAAAAAGCGCGTGACTGAAGTCATCAAGGACTTCACTGATAGCGAAGAGGATGAGGATAATGACTAACGACAAGGCGCTGGTGGAGCGGCTGCGGGATGAAAGCATTGTAGGAATGCCGATGGAGAACGAAGCCGCCGACCGCATCGAAGCCCAAGCCAAGCTGATTGCCAAGTTAGAAGCTGACAACGCAAATTTGTTCTCGCAGGTTAAAATCGCTGATGCTCAATGGGATGAGAAATGCGACCGCATCGAAGCCCAAGCGGCAGAGATTGAGCGGCTGCGGGCAGAAGTTAAGAACGCATGGTGCGATGACGCTTTGCCTTGTCGGCAATTGATGGACGCCAAGCAGGAGATCGTGCGGCTGCGTGAGGCGTTGGTGGCGGAGCGCGAAGAAAACCTTTGGAATGCCTATGCCACTGGTGATGTTCGCGGTGATGAATGGACGCACTTGTTTATGTCGGATGGCGAATGGCTGGCTAAAGAATGCGGATTCGATCCAAGGCAGGGATATTACAGCGCAGAAGCAATTCGCAACGCTATTCCTATCGCAGCCCGCGCAGCACTGGGAGATACGAAATGATTGACGACGACAAGGCGCTGGTGGAGCAGTGCAAAACCTGCGCAAAATTAACTCCGGGCATGGAGCAATCAGCCGCTTCATTGGCTGCCCAGATTGGCAACGTGGTATTTTGCAGAGAGTGTGGAAGGTCATACAATACATCAGCGCAAATCATCGAATCCCAAGCAGCAGAGATTGAGCGGCTGAAACGCGAAGTCATGTTGCAGATGGGCTGGAAGACAGAGGCGCAGAACGAGGTTGAACGGCTGCTCGATTATGATGAAGCAAAAGCCAATGCACTGCACAATACTCTAAACCAACTCGCCAACGCTGAACAGGAGATTGAGCGCATCAAAGACCGATTGGGTTGGATATGCGCCGTCATGGACTTAGACGATGAGGTAACGCTGCAATGGATATATACTGAGCTTCAAGCACTAAGGGGTGTGGAATGACTGACGACGACAAGGCGTTGGTGGAGTGGCTGCGTGAGGCGTTGGGTGAGCTATCCGGAAATGCCGGAAAGTTGCTGATCCGGGAGAATGAAAATGGTTGAGCTTAATCGCGTGGATCAAGTTGGTCCGCACACCTATGAAATACACGGAAAGCACCATTTACCACACAAGGGTGAGCATAAGCTTGTCGCGACCGTTAAGATGAATTTTCGCGAGAATAGCCTGACTGATTGCCAGAACCTGCCGGTGCTATTCATGAATGCTCAGGTCTATCGTGATGAGAATATGCGCCTGCATCATGAAATTGAAAAACTCGAAGCAGAGGTGAAGAAACAGCGCAGCCTGCGTGATCAATATCGCGCAGCATGGGAAGCAGAGAAAGCCCGCGCAGCACTGGGAGAGAGGGAATGACACATATATGTGACCAACGTGAGGCTGAAAGTTCACATATAGGTGATCTGGGAGAGATGGAATGACTTTCGAGGAACTAACTCAGAGGCTTCACGCTGTGATGGATGACTTTGGTGTTTCGCATCGCCGCGACTTGGCCTTTCTAAGCAGCATCGCGTGGGTGTTTGACATACAGGTAGATTTTAAGCTGGAGCCACGCGAAGAAGCAGCCCGTGCAGCACTGGGAGAGACGGAATGACCTACCCTGCATGGATATGCCTTGACTGCGGACAGAAATACGGAAGGCGACAGGCAGGTGTAGCAACATGGCATCCAGACTTCTGTGGTGTTTGCGGTGATAAAACATGGGTGACTGAGCCGCGCGACTTCGGGCATTTGAAGGATGGCTGGCAGAAAGAAGCGAGGAAGAAGAAATGACACACATCAGTGACAGGATTATTATATCGCTCGACCTTCAGGACATGGATGCCGTGGTCAAGGCTTGGCTAAAGCAGCGCATTGAATGGACTGAGAAAGAAGCTGCTATAGTATCTCACCCAGAGGACATCAGGGCCTACAAGAAGGATCTGAAAGCCTTCAAGCGCGTCCTTGAATATATAGGTGAGTTATGACAGACGAAGAGATCTGCGAACTGAACATTCTGAGAGAAGCGATTGATGATGTCCTCGGATACCTGTCGGACAACTCATGTGGCGATCCAGAGTGTTGCGGCGGTCCATATTACACGCATGATGAGTTTGAAGCCGGGATGCAGGTTATCAATTCATTCAGGGGGGATAAGTCATGACAACTATCTCAGTCGGCGTGATATGCCTGCTCGTCGGGTTCGCTCTAGGGTACGTCATCTGCGCTGCCCTGCTTCACAACAAAATATATGAGTTGGAAGAAGATCTGTACGAATATCAGATGATCTTGGAAGAGAGATAGAGTTAACAGCGCCGGGGTTTTTCTGTTGGTTTTCCCCCGGAGGCGGCC
>JACCEB011671130.1_pt1 | contig 10203 bp, 10 predicted proteins | sample 7454761 | NCBI WGS metagenome assembly JACCEB01 (sample SAMN15323454, study PRJNA562643) | freshwater metagenome | isolation source: river surface water | place: USA:Blue River Watershed | collected 2017-08-18
TAAAGTCAATAAAAAGTTTTGATTTAGAAAAAGAAGAGGTAGATGATTTTATTATTGATTGTGCTATATATCTTAAAAAATCAAAAGAAGAAGTAACTGGTGAAGATTGTTACAACTTTATAAATGACTACATTTTTAACCCTGAGAAAAGAGGATTTGAGTTAAAGACCTATGACATTGATTTTAATGCGAGTAAAGGAAAACAAATTTGGACAGAAGGTCCAGTTCTTTTAGTTAAATACGGTTTATCTTAGAAACTTCTAAAATCCTTTACACTACCAATGTTTTGTAGAATAGGTGCGCCGTTTTTAATTCCTATTCTTGATTGTGGTATTGTTATCTTTTTTAAATCAATTGTATCATCCATAAGTTCTGGAAATTCTCTAAAGTAATTTGTTAAAAATTCCACATTCTCTTCTTCAGATATATCCTTATCCCAAAGATGTAGAAGATGTGTTTTATTTCTCTGAATAAACTGTTCAACATCTTTATTAACAACTGGATTCCAATTTTCAAATTGTTTCAAAAATTTCATAAAGTATATATAAACTTTTTCTAATAGAATACTATAAAATAAGTGTCTGTCATTAAGACTGTCATTATGTCAGTAAAAAAATGATGGCACACGATTTGACAATGTATAACTAAAAAATAAAAAAAATATGGCAAAAGACGTAATTATAGGAATTGACTTAGGTACGACAAACTCTTGTGTTGCAGTGGTAGAAGGTGGAGAGCCAATTGTTATCACTAACGCTGAGGGTAAAAGAACAACTCCGTCGGTAGTTGGATTTACCGACAAAGACAGAAAGATTGGTGACCCAGCTAAGAGACAAGCGGTAACTAATCCAAATAAAACTGTTTACTCTATTAAGAGATTCATCGGTAAAGATTTTTCAGTTTGTAAGGATGAGGTAACTCGTGTTCCTTATGAAGTGACTAACACTGGAACTAATGTTCCTGGTGTAAAAATCGATGATAGAGTTTACACACCACAAGAAATTTCAGCAATGATTCTTCAGAAGATGAAAAAAACTGCTGAAGACTTTTTAGGTCACGAAGTTAAAAGAGCAGTTATTACTGTTCCTGCTTACTTTGGTGATGCTGAAAGAACGGCTACTATTGAGGCTGGTGAAATCGCTGGACTTAAAGTAGAAAGAATTATCAATGAACCAACAGCTGCGGCTCTGGCTTATGGTTTAGATAAGAAAAACACAGACTCTAAAATCTTAGTGTTTGACTGTGGTGGTGGTACTCATGACGTTTCTGTTCTTGAAATTGGTGATGGTGTATTTGAAGTTAAATCTACTGATGGTGATACTCACTTAGGTGGTGACGACTTTGATAACGCAATTATCGAGTGGATGGTCAATGAATTCAAATCTGAAAATTCAATCGATCTTTCTAAAGACCCTATGGCTTTACAAAGATTGAAAGATGCTGCTGAGAAAGCGAAGATTGAATTGTCTTCTACTTCTCAAAGTGAGATTAATCTTCCTTACATTACAGCCAGAGACAACATGCCACTTCACTTTGTTAAAAGTTTAACAAAATCTCAGTTTGACCAAATGACGGCTAAACTTGTAGATAGAGCTGTGGCTTGTGCAAAAAGTGCCCTTAAAAATGCTGGTCTTAAACCATCCGATATCGATGAAGTAATCTTAGTCGGTGGTTCAACAAGAATTCCAGCAATTCAGGAGGCAGTAGAAAAGTTCATTGGTAAGAAACCAAACAAATCAGTCAACCCTGATGAAGTTGTTGCTTTAGGAGCAGCTATTCAAGGAGCTGTTTTAACAGGTGGAATTACTGACGTTCTTCTTTTAGATGTGACTCCTCTTTCACTTGGTATTGAAACAATGGGTTCAGTAATGACTAAGTTGATTGAAGCTAACACAACAATTCCGACCCGTAAGTCAGAGACGTTCTCAACAGCTTCTGATAATCAGCCTTCAGTTGATATCCACGTTCTACAAGGTGAAAGACCGATGGCTCGTGACAATCGCTCACTTGGTCGTTTCCACTTAGATGGAATCATGCCAGCTCCGAGAGGTGTCCCTCAAGTCGAAGTAACACTAGACATTGATGCCAACGGTATACTTTCAGTTTCAGCAAAAGACAAAGCTACTGGTAAAGAAAATCAAATTCGAATTGAAGGTGGTTCTCAATTATCTAAAGAAGAAATTGAAAGAATGAAGGCAGAAGCTGAAGCAAACGCAGAAGCTGATGCTAAAGAAAGAGAAATGGTTGATAAACTAAACGCAGCAGACTCAATGATTTTCCAAACAGAAAAACAAATTAAAGAGTTTGATGAAAAGCTTTCAGTTGAAGACAAAGCAACATTGAATGAGAAGTTATCAGATTTGAAATCAGCTCACTCAGAAAAGAATTTAGAAAAGATTGACGAATCTACTAAAAACCTTAATGAAGCTTGGTCAGAAATCTCAACTAAGTTATATCAACAAAATGAACAACCAACAACTGAAGCAACTGACTCTGGTTCTGATGAAGTTCAAGATGCAGACTTTGAAGAAGTTAAGTAATGTCCACTTTTAGGTTTTGACTAGTTAAGGATATGAAAAACAAAAAAACCCAGTCTTAGACTGGGTTTTTTTTATTTAGTATTCGTCCATTCCTCTTGGATCTTCATCAGCATAGTCATCCATATTTCTATCGTAATGATTATCATCTTTATCATCAATAGTATCATTGTGTTGGATATGACAAGTGATAAAAAATTGACTTTGGTCATTAAAATTAAATTCAATTTCATAACCAACTGTGTATTCCATACTATTCAAAGTTTCTTTAGCCGATTGTAAAGCGTCTAAAACTTTTGTGACATCGAGTTTCATTGGTTCTAAATTAGAAACCCCATAAGAAAAATCATTTTCAATGTAATCATATTTACTTTCTACAGTTTTCTTTAAATCAATAAAATACTTAGCACCTTTGTCTTTGATGATTATAGAGTTAGTAACAAATGTGAGTGTGAAATCCATATCAATTAAGTCGATAAAAATATCACTGATTGTTTTCTCATCAATATATTCATTACTTTCTTTAATGAATTCTTGAAATGTTTTTTTTATCTTCATAATTAATAATCATCATAATATTCACCTTCAGTTGATCTCAAAACTCTCATATTTTTATCATCGTCTTGAATATTGGAAAGTAGGTTTTCATCTGGATAACAAAAACAAACAGTATCAACATAAGGATAATATTCCCAGTCGGCATCATTTAATTGAACATTTATAGTCCATCTACCAGAACTTGTGCCATCAGTGATAGTTTCTCTGGGAGTCATCGATTGTGAGTCTTTATAAAACCATCTATTTTTTTGAGCAAATTGTTTGAAAAGTTCAACATCTGAGTCATATGTTGTGTAGATTCTGTCCATAAAAGTTGCTTTTTGTCCATTTACTTCACAATCCCAAAGTAATGCTCTACCTTTAATTTTATCAGCTTTATAATTTTCACCAGTAATTTGACCATCATCTCCGTATAGAATGACAAGTTGAACCTGTGGATTTTTCGCATAAATATAAAGATATTCTTGGTCTACTTCAGCCATACAAGAATTGTTGAGAGTTCCACCTCCATCTACATAATTATCATATTGATACCAATAGATGATATCATTTCCTCTAACAACTGTAAATTGTTTTAGAACATCTGCTGCAAAATCATAAGTTGCTTTGAATTGATTGATGAATTCCTCAAGTTCTGGATCAGTAATTTCAACACCAGCACTTCTAAGTAAAGGTCTGACTAATCTTCCGATTTTAATCGGATTTCTTGAAGTTTTCCATATTACTGAATCATCCATTTCTGATAGTGTTAAACAATCTCTGTTAAGAACTGCGTATCTTTTTTCATCAGAGTCAGTGAGCTCTTCGAATAGAACAAACACTTTACCAGAAGTGGAACTTACAGTCTCGGCTTTTATTAATCCTTTTTGACCATCACTTGGAGTCCAGTAGTCTTTATATCTATCATACCCTAAGATATCAAATATACCATCATTACTCGAATTATGTGTTAATTGACGACGAGTTCCAACTTTATAAATTTCTGGTTTATCTTGTAAAAGTTCTTTTACTTTTCTATCTGGAGTAAAACTAAGAGAGTCTTTTCTATCAGTGATATCAACATAATTATATTGAACATCAAAATCTTTTGAATAAATATTCAATAAATCTGATGCGACTTTATTAGAACGCATTCTATTAAGAAGATTAATAAACTTCTTAGAAAAAACAACTTTTGATTCCATTAAGAGTTCTGTTAAAACATTTTCGGTTAAAAAATCTGAATAATTAATTAGTCTCATAAAAGTATATATTATTTTACTAAAATCCAATTTCTAATTTTAATCTGTTTTAAAACTAAAATATATAACATATGGATGTTCTACTAAATAAAGTGTTAAAAAACAAGATAATAAAACTCATCAAATCCTATACTACTGATGGTATAAATGAGCTTGTTGTTGATTTTCCACTATCCGAGTCTACTTTTCACTCAATAGAATTGGTAGAGATAGACCAAGACATTCTACTTCATAGTTTTGATACCGACTTTGATTATTCGTTAATTTTTGAAGACTTTTCAGAAGATGATAAATTGAGAATCTATCAGATTCTAAAGGGAATTGAGCATCTGGATTAGTTCTGGTTGGGGAAATAAATCAAACTTGTCTTTTCTCACCTGAGTATGTGTTCTTAGACCTCCTAAACTAAACCATTTTTCATCATAATCAAACCATGCTTCGTTGTAAATACCAGACTCTATTTCTATATTCCATCTATTCTTAAGATAAAGTATTAATTTTCGAGTGCTTTGGAGTTGAGCATCTGTGTATTTTTCCCAATATTTGTATCCTCTAAAAGGTTTAGAAAGTTCGACAACATCTTCATTATTAACTGGTTTATTCACATAGTTATAGAATCTACCATCTTTACCAAACGTAAGTTGTCCATAATTACAAATCTCTATTGATAAAGACTTAGAGTTTAATTCTTTACTTTTTTCATTTATTCCTAAATGATAAGCCCAGTATCTATCGTCAAATGCTTTCAAAACTTTTCCATCCCATAAAGATACGTCAGATGAAGATGATTTTCTACCAATTACAAAATGAGTAGCAACTTTCACAGGCTTGAGATTTCCATTTGAATCATAAACAGGATCTCCGTTTCTATCAGTTTGGAAACCTTTTTCCCAACCAGAAATAGTCCAATCTGGACGAGAACCACCAGCTGTATGATGTAACCATATTGTATTTTTGCTGACTTCTTGTTTGATATACTCTTCGTCTGTTAAAAAATTCTCATAAATTATCAGACCATCAGATCCGACATAAGAAATCTTCTGTGGAATATCTGATTTTCTGTTACTCACCTTAGATGTAATCTCAACAGATTCTTCAATATTTTTAGGCTGACCATATATTTCAATTTGTGACCAAGTTTGAGCTCCTAATATTCCATCAATTCTAATACCTACTTGTCTCTGAAAATTTGTTACAGCAATCAAAAAATTTTGACCAAAGTATCCATCAATCCTGCCAGTAAAAAAACCAAACTCTTTTAATTTTATTTGTGCGTATTTGATATCCTCACCTGACATCTTAAGCATAAGAACTCTTTTTAGTTTCATTTCATCATGTTATTTTTATATCTTTCAGCTTGTTTTTTCTCCATATAAGCTTTGACATCTTCGTAAGTAACATTACCAGGATTTTTGATAATTTTATCAGCTAATCCTTCTTCTCGTTCAATTTTCTTTAACTCATCATTTTTCTTCTTCTCTTCATAAGCCTCATCAGCTTGTTTTAGAAGAAATCCTAAATAATGGTCGACTCCTTTTTCGTTTACTATATCATAATCAAAAGAATTAATAAATTCTTCAAAACTTTCACCAACATAAACTCCAAAGTTTAAGTCATGTATCATATGATCTACATAAAATCTGACGTCTCCGACATTACCTTGTGCATAAATTGTTGTTCTATAACTTTGATTATAGTATTTACTGAACTTATCTCTGTCATTAAAAACACGTTGTCCATTCTTCTCAATCGTAGAAACAACTCCTAAGCTTTGTCTAAAGTATTTACTTTTTTTGAACTCGTTAGCTATTCTATAACTACAAACTATATTTACTGCCATAATAACTTATTTATTAAAAATAATTATCTTCCTAAAACAAAAAAACTCTACAATCAGATGTAGAGTTTACTATGATATAAACATTTCTTTATTCTGTTTCTATCTCAAATTCTTCTTCTTCACCGGATTTTTCGTCAAGCTCTATTTTTAAATCTATTAGATACTCTTCGTCTATTTTATTTATTTCAATTTTTAGATACTCTGGTTTATCACCATCTATCGGACTCGGTAATTGACCAATCACGTCAAAAGTATCTAAATCATATTTTTTTAACTTGACATCACACATCATAGGTTTTTCTTCTGTTTTCGGAAGGCCTTCTTTTATGTCAATAGTTATAATTAAAGTATATAAATAGTTATCATCACTAAATTTCACTGTGAGATTATCATATAGTTTTGAATATTTTGATACTTCTGAACTTTGAAGACTCACTCCTAAGTCTTTGAACGTCATTTTGTTTTTCTTCTTTGAATCTAATTTAGCTTTAGCAATTGACTTTTCGTCTCTTTCTTCCATATCTGGCGCACTTTCTTGATATTCAAATATTTTGTCTATCTTCTTTTTAAGTTGAGCTAGGGCTGTCTCAATATAATTTTCAGGAGTATCATTCAACTCTTCTGTAATAAATTGATAAAATTTTCTAATTTTCATAAAGTATATATTATTTTTTCAATTTCACTATTTAGAAAAGTAGGCTAAACAATATATAAAATAGAAACTATAACCTAAAAAATAAACAATCAATATGGGTCTATTAAACACAATTAAAAAAGATTTCGTTCAGAATGATAAAGACCTTTCAATTGAAGAGTATCTTGAGCTTTGTAAAAAAGATAAAACCATTTACTCATCACCAGCTGAAAGAATGTTAAATGCTATCGGAGAACCTGAAATTCTTGATACAAAATTAGACGAAAGACTTAGTCGTATCTACTCTAACCGAGTAATTAAAAGATATCCTGCCTTTTCTGAATTTTATGGTATGGAGGATACTATTGAACAAATCGTATCTTTTTTCAAACATGCCGCACAGGGTTTAGAAGAAAAGAAACAAATTTTATATTTACTAGGTCCAGTTGGTGGTGGTAAATCATCTTTGGCTGAAAGATTAAAGCAACTTATGGAAAAAAGTTACATCTATGTATTAGTTGCTGATGGTGAAGTTTCTCCTGTTTGGGAAAGTCCACTTGGTCTTTTTTCAAATTATAGAACTGAATTAGAAGATGAATATGGTATCAATCGTCGATATGTTCCTTCTTGTCCTTCACCGTGGGCTACAAAAAGATTAGCTGAATATGATGGTGATATTTCTAAATTCAAAGTTAGAAAATTCAAGTGTTCGATTTCTTCACAAGTTGGTATATCAAAAGTTGAACCAGGTGATGAAAACAACCAAGATATTTCTTCACTTGTTGGTAAAGTAGACATTAGAAAATTGGCTGAGTTTCCACAAAATGATGCTGATGCTTATTCATACTCTGGTGCTCTTTGTAGATCTAATCAAGGTCTTATGGAATTTGTTGAGATGTTTAAAGCTCCAATCAAACTTTTACATCCACTATTGACAGCAACACAAGAAGGTAATTTCAACGGAACTGAAAACTTACCAGCTATTCCTTTTCAAGGAATTCTTTTAGCTCACTCAAATGAGTCTGAGTGGGAAACTTTCTCAAATGATAAAAAGAATGAGGCTTTTTTAGACCGTGTTTATATTGTTAGAGTTCCTTACTGTTTGAGAATTGATGAAGAAGTTGAGATTTATAAAAAGTTATTGAAACATTCTTCTTTATCACAAGCACCTTGTGCTCCAAAAACGTTAGAAATGTTGGCACAGTTTTGTGTAATGACAAGACTTAAAAAACCAGAGAACTCTTTACTTTATTCTAAAATGAGAGTTTACAACGGTGAGAATCTAAAAGAGGCTGATCCAAAAGCGAAGTCTTTACAAGAATATAAAGATGATGCTGGTATCACAGAAGGTATGGCTGGTATCTCTACTCGTTTTGCTTTCAAAGTATTGTCAAAAGTATTTAATCACGATTCTGAAGAAGTTGCTGCAAATCCTGTTCATCTTTTTTATGTATTAGAACAAGAGATTATCAAAGCACAAATGAATAGAGATTTAGAAGAATTTTATTTGAATGTGCTTAAATCAACAATGACTTCTAAATATGCAGACTTTATTGGCGATGAGATTCAGAAAGCTTATGTCGATTCTTATCAAGAGTATGGTCAGAATCTTTTTGAAAGATATATCACTTATGCTGACCACTGGTGTCAAGATAATGACTACAGAGATCCTGAAACTGGTCAACAATTTGATAGAGGAGCTTTGAATGAAGAATTAGAAAAGATTGAGAAGCCAGCTGGTATCGCTAATCCAAAAGATTTTAGAAATGATGTCGTTCAATTCTATTTAAGACATAAAGCTAAAAACAGTAAATCACCATCTTGGGATTCTTATGAAAAAATCAGAAATGTTATTGAGAAAAGAATATTCTCCAAAACTGAAGATTTAATACCTGTGATTTCATTTACTGGAAAAACATCAAAAGATGAAGAGAAAAAACATTCTGAGTTTGTAAACAGAATGAAACAAAGAGGTTATACAAACAAACAAATAAAACTTCTTACTGACTGGTATCTTAGAATTAGAAAGGCTTCTTAAATGAAACCTGTTAGAATGAATTACCGAAGAAGAAAGGTAATTATGCGAAAGCTTAAAATAATTAGATTATTCAATGTCAATAAACATCGTAGATAGAAGAAAAAATCCAAAAGGGAAATCCTCTGAAAACCGTCAGAGGTTTCTCAAACGGATTGAAGGTCAAATAAAAAAGGCATTACCTGACATTGTTAAAGGTTCTGGTATCAAAGATATTACCTCCTCAAAAGATAAAGTCAAAGTTCCAGTAAAAGGAATTTCAGAGCCTCAATTCACTTATGATAAAGATTCTGGAGATAAAAAATGGGTTCACCCAGGTAACAAAGAATACGTTCCTGGTGACAAAATAAAAAAACCACAAGGTGGTGGTAAAGGTTCTGGTAGACAAGGTTCTAATGATCCACAAACAGGGGAAGATGAATTTACAGTATCAATTAGTAGAGAGGAATTTTTAGACTATTTCTTTGCTGACTTAGAACTTCCTGATATGGTTAAGAAGCATCTTAATACAATAGTTGATTGGAAAAGAAAAAGAGCTGGATTTTCGAACTATGGAAATCCAAGTAGACTGAATGTTGTAAAATCTTTCAAAAATTCTATGGCTCGTAGAATGGCCTTAGGATTCTTTTTTGATAAGAAAATTAAAGATGTAGAGAACTTATTAAAAGATGATACTCTTACTACTGAGAGAAGATTAGAATTAGAAGTTGAGTTGGATAAGTTAAAAAAGATGAAACTTAGTGTTTCATTTATGGAAGAAGTAGACCTTCAGTATAACAACTTTGAAAAGTATCCAGTTCCTACTACTTGTGCTGTAATGTTCTGTATTATGGATATTTCAGGATCTATGGGTGAAAAAGAAAAAGATATTGCTAAAAGGTTTTTTATGTTACTCTACATGTTTTTGACAAAACAATATGAGAAGATTGAAATAGTTTTTATAAGACATCATACAGAGGCTAAAGAAGTAGAAGAAGAAGAATTTTTCAATAGTAGAGAAACTGGTGGAACAGTTGTTGCACCGGCACTTGAGTTAATGAATAAAATAATTAAAGAACGATATTCTAAAGATTGGAATATTTATGCCGCTCAAGCATCTGATGGTGATGTTTGGAATCGTTCTGATGCTGATGACTGTTACAAGATATTAGACTCTGATATTTTAAATAAGATTCAATATATGATTTATATTGAGGTCTGTCGTAAGAATGATGGTGATCTTTGGGGAAACTATAAATTATTATCTGATAAAAGAAGTAATTTTGAAATTGGTAAAATTCAAGAAGTGAATGAAATATGGAAAGTATTCCAGGACTTCTTTAAAAAGAAAACAGTCTAAATGAAGAAAAAAGATATAA
>JACCEB010215341.1_pt1 | contig 10202 bp, 9 predicted proteins | sample 7454761 | NCBI WGS metagenome assembly JACCEB01 (sample SAMN15323454, study PRJNA562643) | freshwater metagenome | isolation source: river surface water | place: USA:Blue River Watershed | collected 2017-08-18
CACTGGCTGGATTCATCCTGGACAGGCTCACATCAAGAGCCTGATTGAAGGCTTGCATCAGAGCAGGGTCAGACTTGATGATTGGCGCAGCGTCTTTGAGCTTCTGCGTCTCTCCGCTAGTGATGAGCCGCTCAATCTCAGCTACAGGGTCGCCCTTGCCAAGCAACCCAGGAGCGGCAGGAGCCGTCTCAGATTTTGCTAACTGTTGACCCGTCTTACGCAACTGTTCAGCTTGCTTCAGGCCACGCTCAACCCGTTGCAAAGAACCTTTCTCAGCCTCTGTTCTAACCTTTTCTGCTTGCTTGCGAGCAACATCAGGGATAGAGCTAATTTCGGTTCTCAGAGCTTCTGCGAGCTTTCCACGCTTACTAGCCACACGCTCAGACACACCCATCTGCTGGGCGGAAGAACGTAATTGCTGCTCAAGAGCCGGGAACTGACCAATCCAGTCACGGCTAGAGGTGAGCAACTTCTCTACATCTTTGGCCGTGCCGCCCCTCAGTTTGTCAGCAACATACGACCTAGCAAACTGTTCTGCTTGCTGGACATTGCCCCCCATGAGGTTAATCAAATCCTTGACGCCAGTCTCGCTCTTAAAGAACTTGTCGCCCAGGGTCGCTGGGTCAGTGACAAACCGCCCCATGTCAAACTCTTCTGTGCCGACAATGGATTGACCGAGCTTGGTCTTGAAGGCATTTAGAGGCTGGCTGTCTGCCTTGTACTGCTCTAAGAACTTGCCAATCTTTGGCGAGAACTCGCGCTGAATCTTCTCGACAGCATCAGCGAGCTTACCCGCCTGCTGTTGACCAATCGCATCAAACCCCTCTGCGGGTAGTCCATAAGCACGGTCACGCAGGAAGCGACGCAAATTCTCCAAAGCCTCAAAGCTAATGGGTCTGCCGGTCACAACGCCAGTTGTCGGGTCAGCCTCGCGGGGGTCTAGTGCTCGCTTGACCTTCTGCAACTGAGTGCGAACCTCGTCAACAGAAACATTCGTCAGTTTTGTTTCAGGGTTGACCAACGCTTTTTGAATCTCATCAATAGCTTCCTTGAAAGCGGCTGTCGCACTAACCCGCTGACCAGCCTGCTCTTTCTGCAAAGCCTCGGCAAACGCTTCACCCTTGTTTCTCTCAGCGTTGGCTGATCGGGTTTGCTTCAGACGTTCAAAGATTGGGTTAACAGCATTCCTGATGCTAGTGCCGATCTGGGTAGGCGTTTGAGGCTGACCAATCTGGGCTATGGCTTGCTGACCACGCTCGGCGGCAGCAGCGCCAGAAGTCTTGGCTTTTGCAATCGTTGCCTTACGACGCTCGACATTGGCCGCAGCGTCATCCAATACTTTTTGAGCTTCATCCAGGCCAACACGCTTTAACCGCTCGGCTTCCTTAGCGTTGAAGTTAATGACTCGGTTAGCCTGATTGTTGTAATGGCTCAAAATGGTTTCTGCACGGCGAGTAGCATCACCCACAGATTGCAAAGCAGCCTTACGCTCTTGCTCATCAAAGCCTGCCAGAGCGTCATAAATCTTTCTGTAAGGCTCAGTAAATGTTGCAGGCAACTTGCCACGCAATGTTTCTAGTTGCCGAGTAGCTGCCTTTTTGAACTCCGTCTCTCCAAGGCCAACATACTTCTCAACACCCCTGACAAGTGAACCCAGAATAGGTGTGCCCTTCAATGCGATTTCAGCACCCTTGAGAACGCCGGGGCCAGCAAACTCGCCAGCAGTCTCTGCAAGTTGCTTGCGGGTAAGCTGAACGCCAGGAATGTCTACCTCAACCTTTTCAGGCTCAGGAACCATCTTGCCAGCAGCAGAGCCCGTCGCGGCTCCCAGGCCACCAGTTACCGCAGCGCCAAGTCGAGCGCCCCTAGCAAGCTGACCACCAGCCAACAAGAAAGGGGCGGCAGGGGCGGTAGGCGGGAAAGCAGCCGCACCAAGTCCAAGTCCAGTCAGGATTTCAGGACTGAATGCACCGACAGCCGCGCCGATACCGCCAGCCTTGCCAACCTCGCCGACTTCTCCAAGAAAGTCTTTCTTTGAAGCATCTTTCTTTGTCGGCTCTTTAGGCTCAGGCAAAGGAACAGGGGTAGACGCACGAGTAGGCGCTGGCAGATCAGAGATGTCTGCTCTAGCTTTAGGCGGTGCAGGCAGGTCGCTGATGTCCATTATTGATACCCCTGAGACTGAAGATAAGTGCGAGCAGCATCCTCGTCACCACCAAAATGCTGGTCAGCGTATGCCTTGAGTTTGTCACCAGTAGGCATGGGCTTGCCGCCAGGGGCGGGAGGTGCAGAATCTTCTGTTTCTCCGCGCAAAGCCTTGTTGTACTCACGGATAAACGGATACGTTGCTTCCAGACCCTTTTGCTCTTGCTTGAGAGACTTAACACCTTGCTCCATAGCGTTCTTGATACCCTCATACGCACGAAGGTCGCCACGAACAATCGGAGCAAGAATCTGGTCTTCCTTCCTAGTAAGAGCTTTACCGGCAGTTTCAAACTCTTTAGAACGGAAGTACGCAAGAGTAAGAACTAAGTTCAAAGCCTCTTTGTCATCTCTGAATTGCATCTCAGCAGCTCGCGGATCGACGGCCAACAAGGTCGTCATCGTGTTCCACTTACCCTCACGTTGCAAGCGATCCAGAACCGGCAGAGCTTCTTCAATCTTAGGAATAAGAGAGTTTCTCAACTGGTTCTGAGCAACGATTTCTTTGGGCGGCGGCTTGGCATCTTTTGCACCGGCTCCAGTCGGCCTAGCCAAAGTAACACCTTCAGGAGTTGATACTTCTGCTACTTTTTGAGTTACAGGGTTAAACGAATACATCTTTCCATCGCTACCCTGGAACAACTGCCCACGAGATGCAAGGGATTCTTGACGCTGACGTTCTTCTCTTGCCCGTTGATCTGCCTTGGCTTGCAAATCATTTTGTAAAGTAACAGCCTTATCAACACTTTGTTTTGTTTCTTTCAAAGTGTTCAAAGTCCGAACCTCTCCTAGTTTTTGATCCATTGCCTTCAACAAAGGAGATTCGGCTCTAGCCAAAGCAACTTGTTTTTTAAGTTCTCCAGCTTCTTTGTCTATTTTCTTTAGCTCTAATGCCTCTTGATAGTCAGCAAGAGATTGCTGAATCTTGGTTTGCATGGCTTTGAAGTTTTTGTCAAAAGTAATTTGCTCTTGACGGAACAAATCCTTACGACCTTTTTGGTGTCCTTCAAGCATTCCGTTCATGGCATTCATTGCTTGCATAGCATTGCCTTTGCCAGCAACCATACCAATCACGCCAATCAACGAAAACAGAGCGGCAATATCTTGAACAGTGTCACGAGTAGGCACAAACTCCATGCCCTTGAGAGTTTCCCTGTCTTCTTTCAATGCCGCCTTTTCGGGCATTGCTTCTATGTCTTTTGCAAATTTAGCTAAAGATTCACCCTTAACCTCAAGCTCACGGGCTTTCTCTTCTCTTTTTGCCGTTTCAATTCCAATGTCTGCTTGCCCCACTTTTTGTTCAGCAGCGCCAATAGCTCCGGCCAACTCTTCTTGAGCGGGAGCAATTTCTTTAGGGCCAATATAACCTTTGGGAGCGGCAGGCATACCGCTAAGAACCCCCCTAGTAACAGGTAGGTTCGGCATACCAGTTAACTGGTTAAGTGCGCTAGTAGCCATTATTCACGCCCTCCAATACGAAGCCCAGGCGACATACCAGAAGCGATATACGCCATGTTGGTATAGAAGCTGTTAGTCAATTGGTTCACATATTGATCTGCTTGCAATCCAGTTCTGATTGCGCCCAGAGCAATGTTGTCACCAATTCCAGACAATTTCAACCCGTAATCGTACTGTTGTTGCAAGAGTTGCTGGCGCAGATTCGTCATCTGGTTAATGGCTTGCTGTGCGCCAACACCGCCCCGACGCTGAATATCCTGAGCAATCTGAGCCTGAGCAGCCTGCAAAGACTGCTGACCAACCGGCATAAGCTCACCGCGCTGGGCAGCGGCCTGCATCTGGGCGCCAGCAGTTTGATATGGAGAAGCAAGAGCCTGCATCTCTGCTTTTCCAGCCTGACCTTGTGCCGCAGCCTGACGAGCAGTGCGAGAACCCAGGGTTCCCAGAACACCAGCAAGACCAAGACGAGCAAGAGTTTCTTCCTTAACGCCCAACGCCTTGGCTGCACGTTCGCTCAACCCGGGTTCGGCTCCCGGCCTTTCTGGGGCGGTTAAAGCTGCCCCGCCAAGAGCAACTTCTCTTGCGGCAAAGGGGCTTGGAGCTACCGGAGTGGGGAAAGATTGAAGCTGAAGGTCTTGAGCAGGAGCGCCAGCAGTATATGCAGAAGCCGGGGCGTATGTAAATCCACTATCCAGACCAACAGGAGCGGAAGCATAAATGTCACCGCCATAAGTTTCTGGGGTAGCAGCAGAAGCAATTTCAGAAAAGCCGCCCGTATCGCCCTGAAGAGCAAAGCTGTCATCCAGCTCATAAGACGGAATGCCCGTATCTGCATGCTCACGACCAGAACCGCCGTGCGCTTTCAGAAGAGCCGCCTCTTGAGGATTGATGTAGGCCAACATGTGACCCTTGGGGGCCTTGGCCTGCAAGAGAGCCGCAAGCTGCCGAGAGTTGCTGCCAAGTCGGGCGTACTTTTTCAGTTCAGACATATCAAATCCCCAAGGCGTCAGTCAGACGCAAAGATGCCTCGTTCCAGACGTTTCTACGCTTGCCACCAGTTTCAGATGACTCTACTTCACCTGCACCGCCCCTAGCCGCCCCTAAACCAGTTGTTGCTCCGGTTGTGGGTTGACCGCTGTATGCGGGTGCAAAAGCACCAGTAGTCCCAGGCACAGAACTACCCATGAGACGAGAGACTCCTGATCCAACTAAAGTTCTCAAAGCCGCCTCTTCTCCTCTGCTCAAAGAAGATACAGATTGAGGCGTTGAGCTAACCTGTTGAGTTTGGTTTGATGGCGTAATGTATTGTTGCAAAGACTCAGGCGCAACAGACGTTGACAGGTCTGAATACCTTGACGTAAGACCTTCCTCGCCAGCCTTCATCTGACTAGGCGCAGAAGAATACTGAGACAAAGACGCAGGCAAAATTACGTTGGGGTCGCCGTAGAAACCCTGCCCACCAGTTGTAGGAGCCTGAGAAGTAAATCCCGTAGATGGTTGAGTTGTAAAGGAATAATCAGCCTTTACGCCAAACTGGTCTGTTTCGGCTGGAATGGTGCTTGGCGTTCCCTTCAAACCTGTTCCAGAGATAGGTTCAGCAAAAGACTCTTTGATGGCTCCAGTGACTCCAGATGTCACTCCAGAAGCAACGGCGTTTCTGATGATGTCAGAACCCGATCCGCCTTGAATAGCGGTACTTGTCGCAGCACCACCAGCAGAGCCAGTAATGCCACCACCAAGCTCGGCACTAACAGCAGAACCAACACCGCTTGCAACGGCGCTTCTAAGCACATCAGAAGCGTCGCCGCCTTGAGCTGCTGTCATGGTTCCAGCAATGACACCTGAACCGATGGCTGTAGCTGCGGCTGAACTTACAGTTGCGCCAACTACGGCTTCTGCAACAGCCGCCCCAATAACTTCTGCGGCTCCATACTCTGCTGCGGCAATAAGGATAACTGGTGCTGCTGGCATGTCACATCTCCAAAACGTATTCGTAAACAGGCTTGGCGTCTTTACCGACAACCTTCACAGTTTGATTAACTTTGACAGGAAGTCCAGTCATTTCTGAAATGCGACGAAACCTTGGGTCTTCACTGTAAGTACTGGCTTTTCTTACGCCAATGTTTTTCAGGTACTTTGTCAAATCCACAAAATTTTTGGCGAGGCCTTGAGGAGTTTCTTGGCTAAAAGTGTGGACCTCAACCTCACCAGGGTTGGTAGGGATGACCATAAAAACGGTATTGCCAAGGTGAACCAGACGGGTTGAACTGTTCTGCAAAGTAGAGGCCAATCCGTTCAGAATCTTTCCTACAGCTCGTTTTTCATATCCAGCATTCTCTAAAGAACCCTGAATAATGCTCATTGTGTCGTCCATATCACACCCCTAATGATGCAGCAATTTGTTGATGAATGGTCTGGTGAACACCAATCCAGTCATAAAAGTCACCTTCCACATTCCAGTCTGCATCAATCAACTGAAACGGGTTATCCAATCCCAATTGCGTAGCCAGAGCCTCATGCTCCTGGTTATGCACAAACAGCCAATCATCTAGGTTAGCAGGGTCAGCATCCGTAATCGGATACTTGATGATAGCTATACCTTGGTCAGCCAAAATCTCATAGAACAACTGATGCTGAACGCCGTTTTCAAACAAAAACTCTCCCAGTCCGTCCTTGTCGCCGAACTTTACATAAGAGAGAGCCTCCATGTTCATGCTTTGTCTGCCTTGTTATCCAGCTTTGCAAATATTTGCTTACAGATGTCTTTGATTTCGTCGATGTCTCTGTGATAAGCCTCTTTGTCTACAAATTCACGGTGAAAATCACGAATGTCTTTGTCAAGACGCTCCAGAGTCTTAGTAATGTTGTTGAGCGTCCAGCCGCCAAAGAAAGCCGCCAGAGCTACAGCAAGATTGAACAGGACTTGGTAATCCACATCACACCCCGTAGTAAGGAATCTTCTTGTTGACACCGTTGACCTGAACAACGATGTAGCCCTCTGGAACCAATGGCAAGCTAGAAGTAGCAAACGTCACTGTAGAAGATGTGTTGCTCAAGTTAACCTGAGTCGCAACAATCGTTACGTTAGCTGCCGCCGTCAAACGACCTTGAGCATCAACCGTGAACGATCCAACATTACTTGATGAGCCGTAATCACCTGCTGTAACAGCCGTGTTTGCAAGGTTGGTTGTGACGTTAGCAGAGCCGTTGAACGAGGTTCCGGTAAGACCCGTCCCAAGTGTCAAAGTTCCGACAGTGCTGTTGGCTACGTTTGCTGTGCCAATGGCTACGTTTGCAGCAGCAGTCCATTGAGGGGCGGCTGAGTTTCCCTGAGAAACAAGCAGTTGACCGCTTGAACCGTAAGAGTTGTTGAACGCTACAGCACCATACAAACGGGTCTTTGTGATGCTTGTCGTTCCAATCGTGGCTTCGTTGGAAACGTCCCCAGAAGCATCAGCGCCACCACCGATAACAATGTTGTTGTTACCCGTAATAACACTTGGAGCAGCGTTTGATCCAATGATGGTATTTTGACCGCCAGAAGTTACATTGTTTCCAGCCTTGTAACCCAAGAAAACACTTCCAGCATTGTTTCCGCTTACAAGAAGAGCAGTAACAATTAAACGGCTGTAAAAAAATACACTACTGTGAACATACAAAGACCAGTTTATGGCATTTGTAAAAGTAATTGAAGCATTATGATTAAAAACTATTCCAGTATTTACATAAGATACAGCCGTAATTGCTCCAGCATCAACCTGAACAAGATTTCCAGAAGATATTTCTGTAAGAACTAAAGTAAGTGTTTTCCCAACAGCGATAGTTCCATTTGCAACATTAACTACAATGTTTTCTGGGTCCGTCTGACCGTTATAGTCTCCGTCAGCACTTGTATAAAGACTTGTTGATGAAGTCTCGGCAAACCAAGCTCCAGCTACGTTAGCTGCTGGAGAATAAACTCTAGGATCGGTTGATCCATAAACCATACCCGCAATCAACGGGGTAGCATTTTGCGTGATAGATGTTCCAGTAATGTTTCCACCAGTGATGGTCACATTGTTGGAGTTCTGGGTAGCCATTGTTCCCAGGCCAGTGACGTTGGCAACAGGAACAGAGTTGAGAGAAATCGTTACGTTGCCGGTCAAAGCGCCGCCACCGGACAGCAATCCTGAAGACAACACATTGACTGTGTTGGGAACAGCGCCAGGAACATTGGCAACCGGAACGCTAGTCAAACCAACGGTTACGTTACCAGTAAGCTGTCCACCGCCAGTGAGCAGGCCAGAAGTGTTGACGTAAGCCGTGTTGGGCGTAGCGCCGACATTGACTGCATTGAGTACAACAACCCCGGTCTGACCGTTAACAGACTGAACTAGGTCAGAGTTGTCAATCTTTTGCCAAGCAGTACCGTTAAAGATAGCCCAGTCGCCAACAGCCCAGTCAGTAATGCCGTCTAGGTCTGTCGTACCAGCAACAGAGACTAGATAATACTGACCGTTAGTGCCGACGCCAGAGGTAAGCGCAGGCGTGTTTGTGTTGGCATTCCACGTGCCTTGATAGGACAGTCCACCTGCCGCCCCAATTCCACCACCTGCTACCTTTAACATACCTTCTCCTTACATGCCGTCGCCAGGAATGATGTAGACAGCCGCAGTACCCGTAGAGGTAATACCGGTGAAATACGCATTCGGCACAAATGTCAAAATTTCGTCAGTGCTCGGCAACAATGGCACAGAAACCTGACTGCTAGTCACGGCTACAGCGTTGTTTGATGCCGTGGCTGCTGTCGTGCCGTATCCCAAAAACACAATTGTGGTTCCAGCATTGATGATGCGGTACTGATTGCCGCCTGCGCCAGTGCCGGACACAGCCTGAACGGGCGTGGGGGCAGTTGTAGCCGCCAGAAATGTTACTGTGTTGCCAGTAGGAGTAAAAGCTGCTGATACGCTCATGCTTGACTCCAGGGTAACGGTGTGTTCTGAGGCACAACAGGCGGGTTAATCATGCTATTGATCTGGCCTTGCACGCTAGCTTCATAGTTTGCAATACCTTGCAGACCCAGGTTTGTTTGAACCCACCCAATCACAATGTCTTGAGTAAGCTGGTCATAAGGAATGAACTTGGCCGCTTGGTTTGAGTCAAATACAGTGTTTCCTTGAACAGAAGCCGTGTATTGACCATCTACTCCAGTCAAAGTCCATAGCACGTTGACCACATAGTTCGGGTCAGGTTGCTGAACCGTATACATTGCATTGATGGTCCAGGTATAGGTGGTCATGCTTGTCCTTTCAGTGCTGCGATTTCAGCAGCTTGAGCTTCAATTTTTGCGTTGAGTTCTTGCACAGCCTTGATAAGCGGAGAGATGAACATCTCGCGGCTAATGGCCTGGATACCATCCGGCCCTTCATCCCAACCAGCAAACGTGTCCACCCCCTCGGCATCCAAAGCCTCTTTGACTTCTTGAGCAATCAGGCCGTGGATAACCGTCGTTGTGTCTCGCTCATTCACTTCGTTGTAGTACGGCAGTGATTGGTCAATCTCGTTAGATGCTTTCCAGTTAAACTTGACTGGGCGCAGGCGATTGATGAACGACAAGCCAAGCGTGTCATTCTGCACATTAGTTTTCAGGCGACCATCAGATGTCTGAGTCCAAGTGGCGTTGACCGTAAAGGCGTTATAAATCTTTCCGCTTGCGCTACCGATGGTGACGTTGGAATCTGCTTGTCCAGTAATGTTATATCCAATAACAACTTGGTTTATCGCAGTTGCGGAACTCGTTCTACAGTAAGCCCCCAAAATTGTATTGTTATAGCCGGTGGTCAACGCAACGGTGTCTTTACCAGCTAGAGTTCCAAGACAGGTATTGCCATTACCTGTTGCCGAATATCCAGCTTGATACCCCACAGCAGTGTTGTCATTATTAGTGCTGTTAGAGTAAAGTGCTCCGGAACCCATGGCCACGTTTTGTGTTCCGGTGGTATTTGTATATCCCGCCTGATACCCAATAACAGTGTTGCTAGAGGCTGTGGTGCTGGAGAAAAGCGATTGAAAACCGACCGCCGTATTTTGAGAAGCGGTGGTATTTGATTTAAGCGCACCCTCACCAAGAGCAACGTTCTTTTCTCCGGTGGTGTTGTTGTACAAAGGAGCGTTGGTGTTGTAAGTAGAACCAATCGCCAAATTAGAAGTGCCAGTCGTATTGCTATAAAGAGCGGTGTTACCAATTGCTACGTTACCGCCGCCGTTGTTTGTATAAAGTGCTTGATAGCCAACGGCAACACTATATAAACCAGTGGAGTTTGTGTAGAGCGCCTGATAACCTACAGCGGTGTTGTTAGAGGCGGTGGTATTGTTTTGCAAAGCTGCTTGACCAACAGCGGTATTATATGAACCAGTAGTAGTTGCAAAAAGTGCATTATCTCCAACAGCCACACTGTTTGCCGAAGTTGTTGCCGTATAAAGCGAATTAACACCAATACCTGTATTGCCTGTCCCAGTAGTCAGGGCTTGCATAGACATACGACCAACAGCGGTATTTTGAC
>JACCEB010712724.1_pt1 | contig 10201 bp, 13 predicted proteins | sample 7454761 | NCBI WGS metagenome assembly JACCEB01 (sample SAMN15323454, study PRJNA562643) | freshwater metagenome | isolation source: river surface water | place: USA:Blue River Watershed | collected 2017-08-18
GAGCGATACCCCCTCAGGCGTGACCTATTGGCAGTGCTGGTGGAAGGCCACCTGGATCATCTTCCTGGTCCGTTGCGTCCTTGGCTTCCTGAACGGAGGCGAGAGCGGTCTGGCTTATGCCCTCGGCGGAGCACTTATCCTGGCACCTATCTCGGGTCTCATCGTCGGCGGCATCATGTACGCCATACGTAAGAAGTAATTCCCCTATGCAGGAAATAACAAGCAGCCCTCGGCCTATTCGAATCGCACCCGCCGTATTTCTTGCGGCGCTTTCCCTGGCTTTTGTGACTGGTTGGCTCGTCGGCTTGGCTCCCGACTATCTGGGCTGGTTCGGTAAGTTCATACTATACTGGGTCAGCATACCGATCTGCCTGGTCTTGCTAGTCGTCGGCTTGTTCAAGGTGGTAAGTGCCTCTGATATAACGGGTATTTCATCTTCAAAGAATGCAGTTTCCTATGTCCTCTCCCCGGAAGATCTCGCCCGCTGGCGCAGCATCAAACGGGGCATGGATAGGCATGAGGTGACGGCCATCCTCGGACAGCCCGATGGTCCGCCTGTCGTCGTGACCACACGTAAGCTTGGAAGTTTCTACGGCATGGATAATAGTTATGATGGGAAGATTTTCTACCAGTGGGGTGGCGGAAGTGTTTATTTCGAGCCAAACGGTGGCCCAGTGTTCTACGTAAATATACCTGAATACGTTTGAGGCTTACGTCCTACCCCTCGGAACCTAACCTTCGCCCGCATGGAACTCTGGCGTCTAACATCATATGTCTCCAACTCGGCGGAGGCGCCCCGGGCGATGGATGGTGAGGCCATTCTCATCGGCGGTATGGCGTTGGTCGGTGTCTGTGGGTTCTACTTGGGGCAGATTCGGGCCAAGGCCGGAGAAATCGGGCAGAATGCCGTCTTGAAGCCCCTTTTGGTAGCCTTGTTCGTCTGCCTCGGCATGACCCTCGCGACGCAAGCCGTCGGTCGGGCGACCTATGGCTATGTAGCCGAAGGAGACCGACCGAGTTCATCCGTCAGAAGGGCCGCGACCCAGGGGGCGGTCCGTTCCTTGGGCAGTTTCAAGAAGGGCAAAGGCTTGGTCTTCATCGCGGCGGTCTTCGCCTTCCTGATGTTGATCGGCGGGGGGTATGCGTTCACGGCTATCCAGCTCCCCCTTTGGGGCCATATGATTGCTTTCACCGTCGGCGTTGGCGTCACCGAGGAACTTTGCAAGTTGCTGGCGGTGTCTGTCCTGCTGATGCCATCTTTGATGATATTCAGGAGCCGGGCTAGCCTGCTTCCCTATGTCATGGCCGGTCTAGCGTTCGGTGTCGGCGAGTCGTTCATTTACTTCAACAGCTATTCGGACGCAGGCCTAGATGTGACGATGTATCTGATCCGCGCCATCTGGTGCGTCACTTTGCACGTATGCTGGACCGTCATCGTCGGGAAGCTGATCATCGATACCTTGAAGGAGACACCGACACCGGAAGAATTCTTCTCCTCCAAGTTTTTTGATGTCCTCCTGCTGATCCTGCCTGCGGCCGCCCTCCATGGCATCTACGATGCCTTCTGCATACATGATAACCTCATCGGCGGCCTCATCGTGGGGATGATCTCAATTGGCTGGGCGTTTGAGATTTTCACTCAGTATATCGAACCCGAGCCTGCTGCTCCGTCATCAGGAGCCTGATGACCCGTTGTATCTTTTGTTAACTACCATAATTGTTCATTGGCCATGCAAGAAATCGAAGAAAACGATACGCAGGAGCTTATCGGCGAATGGAGGCTCTATTACGGTTCGCTTCTCGGCGCCCTCATCTTCGGCGTCCTGATTGGCACGCTATTGCCCAGCCTGGCGGTGAGCCTCTGGCTGTCCTTTGTCTTTCTGGCGGCGGCGACTTTCCTGGCGGCGGCTTTTCTCAGGATGATTTTCCCGAAAATCATTCATGTCATCCGTCAGGTGCAGGTCGAGGTCCCGGTCGAAAGAATCGTCGTCAAGGAAGTCATGATTCCGGTAGATCGTATCGTGGAGAAGACCGTCGAAGTGCCCGTCATCAAGTATGTGAGCAGAGACGTTCTGTCAGGCGACGATAAGCCGTCCTACGTACTGTCGGCCGAGGTCGAAGCCATGTGGAGGCAGGTGGGCAAAGGGTATAACAGGCGGGAAGTCATCGCCATCCTTGGCAAGCCTGATGGCCCGCCCAAAGTGATGCGCGGCGGTTATGGAGAGGATGAGCTCCGTTATCAGTGGGGGAAGGGGTGGGTTAATTTCACATTTAACTCTTCCGAGAATGATTACTTAGTCTCGTGGGTATTCATCCCTCCCTACTGAGGCGCGCAGGCTCAACGGCCACTGTGTCAGATATCCGATGACACAAACCTCAGTTTCGTGCGAGTGCTTGCCCCATGCGTCCGCGGCGGTACCTTTAACCATGCGAGATCAACTGGTCTTACCGCCTCCGGCCCCTTCATAAACAAACTGAATCACTAATTTTATGAGAGAGATTATCGAAGTAAAAACAGCCCCATCTAAGGTCAACGGACAACTCATTATGATAGCTTTGATCGCTGCCGCGGCGGGGGGCCTCGTCGGGGCCTTCCTGTTTCCTGCCACTGAAACCCAGTTCGTCGAGAAGCGCGTCGAAGTGCCGGTCGAAGTCGTGAAATATGTCGATCGGGTGGTCTAAAGGATTGTCGAGAAGCGAGTCGAAATCCCGGTCGAAGTGGTCAAGTACGTCGATCGGATGGTAGAGAAGGTCGTGGAAAAAAGGGTCGAAGTCCCGGTCCAGAAAATTGTCCATCGTCCGGCTGCGGAGGATCGCGAGCTGCTGGACGAAGGGCATCGCTCGCTCCGCCAGGGCATGCATATGTCTCAGGTTCTCGCCTTGGTTGGCCGGCCCTACTTTGACGAAGGAAACGGCAGGCTTCATTATTACTCGGTCTCTTCCCGGATGAATCTAAGATTGCGTTTCGAAGGTGATTTGCTCGTCGAGATCGTCTACCCTAGGTAAGCCGATGCACGAACCAACTCTAGAGTCCCGAAAGCCAAAGACCCGGTGGCAGTCTCCGCACTTCGTGGCGGGGGTAGTCATCTTGGCCTTAGGCCTTCTGGCGGGGAGGAGCTTTTTCCCGTTAGAAATCACAACGCCATTCATCGTCGAGAAGGAGAAGCGAGTCGTAGTCCCGGTTGAAGTGGTGAAGTATGTGGATCGGGTGGTCGAAAAGATTGTCGAGAAACGAGTCGAAGTCCCGGTCGATCGTATTGTCGAGAAGCGGATCGAAGTCCCGGTGGAGAGGATCGTTGAGCGCCGGGTCGAAGTTCCCGTCGTCAGAAGGGTCGAGGTTCCGGTGGAGAAGATTGTCTACAGGGATAAGACACCCGCTGAGAAGCCCTCTAGCTTCTTTTCGTCATCCTCTTCGTGGGCCGACCTTTCCATAGGCATGTCCCGTCAGCAAGTAAGCCGGATTCTGGGACGTCCAAGGTCCGCCGAGGGGGACGGTGTATCCATCATCGAATCATGGTTCTACGGAAGCAGTACCAGATATGGTGCGCCCGGTTCTGTCAGATTTGGCGTAGATGGTGTCATTGGTTGGGACAACCCTTGACCCACGTCTTTATCCAATTGGCCCTTCCGTCTAGTGGTCCGGCGGGACTGTCACCGCTCAATTACGCGTTTCCCGGATCAGCTTGGCCAGCAGGAGGGTCTGCTTGAGCGCCGCCAGTTCCTTGCCTTCGATGGTACCCTCGACATTACCACGGCTCAACCGGTAGATATAGGGGCGGGCTTGGGTGTCCGCCAAGACGGTCTTGGCGATGGAGTTGACGACTTCTTTGTCTTGTTGAGTCCAGCCTGGAATCCAGCTGTACCTGTCGCTCGATCCGGCCTTAGCGTAGCAAGGGTCGAGCACGGATTCGAAGATGAGGTCGTTTGCCAGCAGCTTGATGCGGGCATCATGCATGGAAAACGTCAGCGTCGTGCCAGTCCTGGAGAATGTCTTGGTCAGCGCGCCGTCAGCGGTGGTTTTGACCGACCCTTGGGCGACCGTTGTCACGAAGACGGCCGTTCCATCAGAAGTCGCCAGAAAGAGCACCTCATCATCGGGAAGCTTGGCCGCCGGGTTGAGGTTCTTGGCGTCCTTGTGTCGGTAGAGCTTCGGACGGGTGAAGGGGTCCGAGATGATCTGGAATTCCTTCATGAGTTCGGCCGCATCGGCGCACTGCTGTTCGTGGATCTCGGCCCGGATGACGTAGAAAATGACGACAGACAAGAGGGCGATGATGCCGGCTGCGAATCTCAGACGGTTAGTCCAGTTGATCATGATTTCGTGCATTTCTTTCTCAATCCCGGAGAAGCTTGGCTAGTCGGAAAGTGTCTTTGAAGGCTTTGAGCTGGTCTCCGCTGATGGCCTGTTCGTCGTCACGATCCATAACCCGACATAGATAGACGGATTCCCCATGATCTTCGCATGCGATTTTGGTAAGTTTGTCCAAGATCTGTTCATCGTTTGCGATGAATGAAGGGGCAATGTCAGGCGGATATCGGTATTTGAATTTTTCTTCAGGTGCGAAGCGGGATGGCGACAGGTGCAGGGAGAAGATCTCGTCTTGGGCCAGGATCTTGATGCCCAAAGCTGACGTTTCTATTTCGGGCTGGGATCTGTTCAGCGCGATGAGGAAAGCGATTTCGCCTTCGGAGGTCGCGATTAGGCTGATTTCACCATGAAGGTCTTTACGTCCGAAGGCTGGATTCAGGTCACTGGCTGATTTGTGCCGGTAAATCTTAGGACGGGCGAAGGGGTCGGAGATCACTTCGAACTGGGCGAGCAGGGCGTCTCGCTCGGCTTCATCCTGGTTGTCGGAAACGACGTACCAGACATAAATACCCGCCCCCCAGGCCAGTCCTAACAGGCCGAGGGTAAGGGCTTTCCTGGAATGGAGTGATGGTATCACGAATCTTGGGTTTTGATGTCATTTTGCGGGGCTCCTTCAAGGTTCTTCTGGATTTTTGATGGCTTAAGGCACTTTTATCTTTGAGTGCCAAGCAGACGAATCACATTAAGTGTTCATGAGTAATAACCCCTCTGGCATGACCTATTGGCAGTGCTGGTGCCGGGCTAACTGGATCATTTACGCTCAGCGCAATAAGTAATAGGCCATGCACGAAATCCCCCCCTCCACGTCCGGAAGGACCGTCCGTTTATACCTCCTGCTGCTCGCTTCGTTGGTCGGCGGGGCTCTTTTGGGAGCTTTTCTGTTTCCGCGGAGTATCGAGCGCACGGTCTATCGTGATGTGGAGAAGCCGGTGCCATATGCCGTAGAGACCATCAAGGAAGTGCGCGTCCCTTTCGAAGTCATCCGTTATGTGGACCGTGAGGTCGTCAAAGTGGTGGAGAAGCCGGTGATCTCATACGTCGAGGTGCCTCTCCGCGTCGATATCCGCTATGTCAGTGAAAATGCCCGTAACGCCGACGGGAAAGCTTCCTATGTCATTAGCCCGCAGCGGTTGGCAATGTGGCGTCAGATCAAGCCGGGCATGAGCCGTAAAGAGGTAATCGACATACTCGGGCCGCCGTCGTCTACGCCAAACAGGGACTTCACAACGGGTCGCATGGGGTATATCTGGGGCGGTGGAACTAACACTGATTATGGGCATGTAACATTTGAAGGCGGTGGAGATGGCAGGGTGGTGCAGGTACGTATTCCTGAATACTAAGCCCAGCGATTTGTTCTTAGCATGCGTGAGCCGTCCCCAGATTATTTGATCAAAGCGGAAAAGGTCCGATGGTGGCCGGCGCTTTGGGGCGCGGGTCTCTTCGGGCTTGGCCTCTTTTGTGGTCGGCTGATGTTCCCGGTGGAGGTGTCGAAGCCTGTGTTGGTCGAGCGGAGGGTCGAGGTTCCGGTGGAGAGGCTCGTGACCAAGACGGTACAGGTCCCTGTGGATCGTCGGGTGGAGGTCCCCGTGGAGGTGGTCAAGTTCGTCGAGAAGCCGGTCGAGAAAATCGTCTACCAGGATCGTATCGTGGAAAAGACGGTCTTTGGTGTCCCGCCGGAGGTCGAAAAATGGCGAAAGCTCGCGAAAGGGATGAGCCGGCAAGAGGTCCGGGCCATCCTCGGGGAGCCCAGGCATGTCGAATCCATCTCGGTTTACTTCGAGAAATGGCAGTATGCCTCCGACCCTTGGGTCGCCTATGTGACTTTCGGGACTTCTTATAGGTTCCCGGACACCTTGGATAAACTCGAAGGCTGGCGCGAGCCGTGAGCGATGTCTGTGGTCTTGGAAGACTGTGTATGAGCAATTCTTTTTAAAGCATGAGAGAACCTATCACCAGCCCAGGCCAAGAAGGCCCTATGTCAAAGACTCAGTGGAAGCCTCCTCATTACGGCGTCGGAGCAGGCATGCTTATCTTGGGCCTCCTGGCCGGCCGGGCATTCTTTCCGCTCGAGGTGCCGAAGCCTTTCGTCGTCGAGCGAGAGAAGCGTATCGAAGTGCCAGTGGAGAAGATCGTCGAAAAGCGCGTGCCTTTCGAGGTGATCAAGTATGTCGATCGCGTGGTCGAGAAGAGGGTAGAAGTGCCGGTGGAGAGGCGGGTCGAGGTTCCCGTCGTGAAGCTTGTCGAGAAGCTTGTGGAGGTTCCGGTGGAGCGAATCGTCTACCGCGACCGAGTCGTCGAAAAATCGGTTCCATCAGCTCCGTCCGGCCTATCTGCTTGGCGCCGCATCACCCAAGGGCTTTCGCGTGACCAGGTCAGGGCCATCTTGGGATCTCCGAGGAAAATTGAGACGAGTTTCTTTGAGTCATGGTACTATGGTAACCAATTTTATTACGGCGCTCCTGGCTCCGTGCACTTTGAATCAAATAAAGTAAGTGGGTGGAGCGAGCCGTGACTGTTTGACGCTCGTTGAGGCATGTTACTCAATCTTCCATGCCATTGCTTGTGCAATAGCTCTGAGGCGTGGTCTATGTCGTTGCTACGTCCCTAGGCTAGGTTAGTCAAATCACATGACTGTACCGCCCCCAAAGACCCCTAATGCTCCGCGAAATCCTGTGGGGTTCATCATCTTTCTGGCGACCGGGCTGGTCTGGCTGGTTATCGGAGGATTTGCTGGCCGATATCTATATCCTGAGACCGTGGAGAAAGAAGTCATCAGGATGGTCGAAAAGGTAGTGACGCAGCGTGTCGAGGTTCCGATAGACCGGGTCGTTTACCGTGACGTCATCAAGGAGGTGGAAAAGATCGTCGAGGTGCCGGTCGAGAAGGTAGTCATTAGGGAGATCTCCGTGCCCGTCCCGATGAAGGCGGCGAAGGTGAGGCCAACCCAGGAAGCGGAGCCGTCGCCTTGGGACTTCATCAGCAATGGGATGACCAAGTCCGACGTTGCAGCCCTGTTGGGTAATCCTGCATCTACCCGCGAGGAGGCTGAAAAAATCTTATGGTTCTATGAAGAGCGCGGGCAGGGAGTGCTCTTCGTCCGTTTTCACCGAGGGGGCCTTTTCGGTGCCGATAAGGTTGACCAATGGCTAGGCCCTGATCGTCGTCCCGTACCCAAAGCCAATGCCGGCGCCAAGCTGCTCGAAATGGCACGAGAGGCCTTGGCGGACGGCAATGCGGCCTTGGCACTGGTCTACGCCCAATCGGCCTTAGTCGTCGAACCGAACAGCACCCCTATCAAGGAGCTCATCCGCGAGCTCTTGGCCAAGGTCAGCGCTCAAACTCCTCCGCGCTGATCGTGGGCGTGCCACCGGCGGCGTAGCCTTTGGTCACGATCTGGTAGAAGGTGAGGGAGAGTATCTGGTTGGTCGGGATGTCGGTGAAGTCGCCTTTATGGAAAGAGGTCGACGAGCCGAAGTAATAGAGGGGGCCTCGCCATTGGCTCGCGGAGCCGCTGGCGTATTTGACCTGATAGCTGCCGGCGGGGATCTCCAGCTGGTAGCTTTCCTGGGTGCGCAGGTAGACGGTCGCCACGGTCGTGCCGGAGCCATTGACGACTTTAACGTAGGCCGGGGAGGGCAGGTGATTGATCAACTTCAGCGCCGCATCACTGCCAAAAGTGTTGGCCTGCCCCTGAAGGCCTTGGAGGGGTTCGGACTGGACCGGGTTGCTGTCGAGGATCTGGGCGCGGGTCAGGGGCGTAGGCGCGGGCGGAGTGTAGACGGGCTGAACGAAGACAGGGGTAGGGGTAGGGGTAGGGGTAGGGGTAGGGGCCGAATTACGGGTGTAGGCTGAGTCACGGGCTACGGGTGGGTCGCGGCGGACCGGGCCGGTCTCCGGCTGGCTCAGGACCGGAGCCTTATACCTTGGGCTGCTGTTATTCATGATCGCCCCGCCGATGATCAGGGCTCCGATGATGATCGCCACGCAGCCAATGGACTTACGGTCGGTGCTCATCGGAAAACGTAGGATGGGTGGGTGGGCTGATCTTGGCCGTCGCGATTGTGGAGCCTCCGCCTGCCTCCGGAGGTGCGCATATCGTGAGTGAGGCGCAGCCTTCGACGTCGCATGCAAACGTTACAGTGATGGGCGTTCCTCGAGGAGTGTTCTTGGGTAATGTTAACGAACATTCGAAGATTGTAGCGGCAAAGTCCGGCTCAGACGTATCGTCTGCAGATTGAGTCATGTCGCATCTTATCGTCGATTGGCTATCATGAGCCGTGAAATAGGTCCGTGAGATCCGGCAGGGTAATTTCTCGCCTTTGCTTATTACGACAAGGTTTCGGGTGCGGCCACTTTCATGGTCGAGAACGGTTGTCCCGAAAAAATAGGGCGCAATTGGTTCTGCCTTAATCTTTTCTAGCGCCCTTAATTGTAAGGGTGTCATTCCCTCGGGCCGTGCCATGAGCGCCCCAAAAATGGCTGCGCCCATCGCTACGACCTGAGAGGGATTGCGAATGACGGGCTTTTTCCCGAACATACGCAAAACTGATTCTTGGATCGCAGGTGTAAGGCAGGTGTCGCCGATCATGAAGACATCCTTGATGTCGGAGGTCTTCACGCGCGGATGGTTCGTCCCTTTGGGCGGACAAAGCGCAGTCTCGCAGGCCATTTCGGCTTGGGCGATCAAGTGCGAGATGTGTTTTTCGTACTCTTCGCGGGTTACTACGATGGAAACGACGCCATTCGTAGTGGATACCAGGCGAAGCGTCGTAGACGTGCGCGTTGAAAGGCATCGCTTGGCACTTTGAATGTCGAAGTCGTTAAAGTTGCAGTCAATCCTGTCGAATCCGGCTCCGGTCGCCTCCCTGAACTTGTTGCCGACAAGTTTGAGCAGGGCTTCGTCAAAGTCTTTTCCGCCGAGCTGCTGGACGCCGGATTGGTTAATTACAGCGATATCTCTGCCTGTTGCCTTGATGAGGGTTGCGTCGAATGTGCCTCCGCCGAAATCATATATAAGGTAATGCCCGCAGAGAGTTTTTTCTTGAGCGTAGTATAACGCAGCGGCGATCGATTCCTCGACGAAGCAAACATCATCGAGTCCTGCAAGTCTGGCGGCCATCTTGGTCGCCTCCCTCTGCTCTTGCCCGAAATTGCCTGGCCACGTAATCGAAATCTTGTCCGGATGGCCGAACTGCCTGGAGTAGTCTGCGATCACTTGCTTAAGCAATATGGCCATAAGGTCGGTCGGCGTCACGTTACTCCTGCCGACTTTCCAGGAAATGCCGGTGCCCATATGCCGCTTGAAATCCGAGAACACGTTGTCGAGGCCCAGGCCGACGAGCTTCTTGGCTTCTTTGCCGCAGGTCACGACGCCATCGGCTTCGAAGAGCAGTACCGAAGGCGTAAACATATCGCCGTCAAGGTTCCCTGTGCATTCGGCCACACCCATCATGTTGAACCTAGCAACGCATGTCTTGCTCGTCCCTAGGTCGATCCCGATGACGTTGACTGGCCGATCGCTACGCTCGATCTCGCGCATGATTCAGTCGGCCTGGAGGTTGAGCTGGGTCTTCTTGCCGGTGGTGATCTCGTGCAGGATGCATTCCATCATGCCGTTGGCATCGTAGGAGAAGGTCACCTCGATGGGGTCGCCTGCGTTGCCGTGCGGATTGATCGGCACGTACTTGTTGTGCAAGATCTTGACCTTGGAGATATCCCGCTCCGCCCGTTGGCTCTGGGTGATGATGAGCTGGATGCCGGTCTTGTTCTCACCCTGGCTGGTGCAGAATCGTTTGACGACCGAGTGCGGGACCGGCAGGCCTTTGTCGATCA
>JACCEB010339686.1_pt1 | contig 10200 bp, 5 predicted proteins | sample 7454761 | NCBI WGS metagenome assembly JACCEB01 (sample SAMN15323454, study PRJNA562643) | freshwater metagenome | isolation source: river surface water | place: USA:Blue River Watershed | collected 2017-08-18
ATTCCAAAATCAATTAAAATAGGAATATGGTTGATCGAATCATACATTATATTTGGACTTTTGATATCAAAGTGAATAATGTCTTCATCATTTAAACGTTTTAATTCGTGTAAACAATAATAATATATCTGGTTCACTTTTTTCTCTTGCACATTAACAGGCAATGTATAAATATAGGATTCAATATCGTACTCACCTACATATCTTACTTTTGCAGAAATATATTTGTCATGTTTACTTTTATTAAAAATTTCACATTTTTTATATTCAGAATCCGGTATTTTATTCAGTTTTACTGGACACACTTTTAAAATTGGGGCAAAATACAAATAGTAAGTAGGTATGTTATTTTGAATCGTATCCATAATTGCAAGTTCATTGTCTAAAGCGTCGGATTCTTTTTGGATTTTTGAAAGATACAATTGTTTACCTATTTTACCAGCATTACAGTTAAAATCGGGATAATAAATACATCCAAATGTACCACTATTTATAAATTGAATTTTTTTACCCATTATTATAATAACACTCTATATTTTTTTCATCGCTAAAATCACAGTTCTACATATCGTAAATTGTTTTAAATAACAAACAAAACGAATAATTTGCACCATTCATATTTAAGATTCGTCCATGATCATCATACATTTGAATCCTTAATTTTTGAATATCCACCGGACCGAAATATTCTCTTGGTTCTGAAATGAGATTCAAATCATTCTCCATCAATAAACTGAAATAATTTCCTTTAATCGAAATCCTTGCTATAATATTTGGACTAAACACCGAATGATTAAAAGCCGTGATAAAATGATTGTTCACATTATTATTATAGTCGTCGATTGCAAGATAAATATATCGTATTGAAGCCGGCTCAATAATAGTGTCTGACACATAGCATTTCTTACCTCCATAAAAATCTCTCGTAAATCCTAGATTCCACCCTAACTTAGTGGAGATGTTCTTTTGATCCGGTGTACCAAACATATCACACCTAAAATCGATCTCGAAATCTCGGATTTCATTTGCTTTGGCACCTGTTGCTTTACAAGTAACTTTACCTGTTCCAGAACCGGATTCCGTAATATCTAATTCAAATTGTATATATGAAAAATAATCGTTAGGATTCGCAATCGAATCGTCAATAGATCGTGGACAAAATGCATTATTTAATGCACTGATTAAATCAGGGCCGTTATAATTTCCATCTGATATTTGAATGGCCCTGCTAACTTTTGTAAATTGATTTTCGGGTAAATCCTTATTCACATTAAATAATGGGTTCAAATGAGTAATTGTAACCCATAAAAAATGGTTTCCGTAACTCGATGAGATCCCATAAAAGGATACAGGGATTTCAAAAGATGACAATTGCATCGATACGACTTTACTGATTTTAATCGGTAATTGAAATGCAAAATCAGTGCTTGTAGTACCGTAATAATTATCTCTAAACCGTGTATCAATTGTTAAACACTTTTGAATCACGCGTTTTTTTAAGGGGTTCATATGGTCAGGAACATAGTCACTCTGGTGGGAAATTATATATTGGGTAGGTGGTTTTTGAATAATATCACCTTCTCTATTAAATTCAGGTTTTACGGCAGGATATTGATCTTTGTCTAATTCGTAATTTTTAGGAATAGATGAATGGGGTTTAATCGATGGACATCTAGCATCAATTAATCTTTGTTTTGCGGTTGTTAAAAAATCAATTAAATCACGTTTCATTTTTTTATTGATATGTCCACTATTAAGTAACTGTTCGCGGATTTTAAATTCACGCATTTCAATATCGGATACAGTTAAGGTGATGTTTTTTTGGAATTTAAAGAAATTCTCTAGGTCATCGATTGTATAATTATCGATATTCAAATCGAAATTTTCCATTTTATTATGTAAATACATATAAATATTCATTTAACTTTATACTAAATTATATCAATTCATAATATATGCCATACACAATCAGAAAAGTAAGGAATAAGAATTGTTACAAAACAATCAATACATATACGAAACGAGTATTTTCAAAGTGTACTACAAGAGAAAAGGCTGAAAAACAACTACGTTTTTTAAGAGCCTATCAATACAATAAAAATTTTATACCAATTCAACAAACTAGAAAAAATAAAACTAGAAAAAATAAAAATTAATAAATAAAAAATAATGGGTCTGAATACAGTCGACTGTATTCTAAAAAGTTGAAACAAAAAATTATGTATCCTTCATTCTACAATACAAAAATACACAATCTTAAATGAAATTAAAAATAATTAAGATTTATTCTAAACCAATTCCAAATGAATATATGCAAACAAAACATAAATCTCAAGAAGAGTTAGATAGAGAATATGAATATAATGAACTTATTCAAAAATGTGAAGAATATAGATTGCGAGAACAAAAGAGACAGTTAAAAATAAAATTCAAGGAATATAAAAGTTCATTTCAATTTACAATAATGACATCTCGATTTACAAATGCAACTTTTCAAGAGAATTCAAATTATTTAAAAAAAAATGCACACATAAAATGTATATATGGTTCTCCAAATCAATTGGCTGAATCCATTATGGTTGATTCTAAATTATTTATTTTAGAATTAAATATTGATACGAATCGAATCATGGGGATTGGCTTTATAACCAATCATCCCATTCTAAATAAATTTAAAATTTATTCGTCTGGAAATTACAATCGATTTGCATTTGTTGGAAATAAACGGGTAGATAGAACCGAATTATTACCAGAAGAAGAAGAAATTATGAAAGCATTAGACAGATTATGTTTCTATGGAAGAAGTCATTTAAAAAATGGTAAGGGTCTTCTTCAATTCCCATATTATCTTTTGTATTATTGTTCCAAACAAATTGATTTCGTCACCTTTATACAAAATATATTTATACGCAAATTTACATCTATATAAATACTATAATCAAATCCACGTAAAAATGTATGAAGAAATGATAAATAATAGTACACATATGACAGAAGAAAGTTCACCCAAAGATGTAGCCATCCAAATTGTTGATTCTGCTGAACACACAAGTGTTGAAGACGAAAACGATTTATTAACCTATATCGAACACAAAAACAAAACACATAAACCAAAACCTACATCGGTTTCTGTGAAAAGTCCTTCACGATCCGATTTGGACAAAAATACTTTTAATCCATCGGCCAACGTATTTAAAAGTTTATCTGATCATAAAAGTCTACATATTGATTCACAAGATGATTTGGGAGGAGATTTGTTTAAATGCGACAGTCCATTATCTATGTCACCTGTGAGTGATCACGGAAATAATGTATCTCGGTTTGAACAACTGTCATATCCCGAAGTAGAAAAAACATTGGCACAATATAAATATTCACCCAACAAATATTTAGATGAATTCGATATTTTAATTACTTATTTGAAAGGTCAAAAACACTTATACATACAGTCAAAACAAATTACCCAAGCCAAACTGACGTGTTTAATTATACCATCACTCATTATTTCTGCATTAATTACTATTTTTGCACCATTAATGTGTGAACGTGCTTGGAGTGGAATTACGATTTCGATTGCTAACGCATCCTTGACTCTTATTATTTCGATTGCAAGTTATTATAAGTTGGAATCAAGTACAGAAATGTTTTTGTATATGGCAAATCAATATGATAAGATGGAGTCGTCAATGGAATTAGCGAGTAATCAATTGTTGTTTTTGGATTCTGAGACGGAACAACAACAGTTTATTATTGAAAAAATACGGTATATTGAATTAAAAACGTCTGATTTAAAAGAATCAAATTGTATATTGATTCCGCCAATTGTTAGACAAATGTTTCCTATTATATCGAACGTAAACATTTTTTCGTTGATTAAAAAAATTAAACAAAAAAAAAAGAATCAAATCATTATTTATACCGATATTAAAAATGAAATACGTAAAATCCAGCATCATTGGAAACAAAAAAACACATATAAAAATAGTGAAAATCCAACCTTTGTGCAACAACAAAATCGCGTGAATGCTTTAATCCGGAAAAAAGATATTATTAAAGAAGAAATTATACACGGATTCAATGCATATGCAAGTATTGACAAACTCATTTTTTATGAAATAAAAGAATCCGAAAAACCAAGCACCTTCTGGAACTTATTATGTTTTGGAATCAAATCAAAAAAAAATCCGAATTTCAATAAATTATATATGAACATGGATGAATGATTTGATTGTTTTTTTATTTTTTTTTGGCTTCTACAACTTTCCAATAAGGAAGCATATGATTATATACAATTTTGATATCTTGGTTTTCTTGTAATCGTTTTTTCATCCATTTTGCATTTTCAGATGAATGATCCATATCAATAAATATAAGTATTTTTTTAAAATTAGGATTATATTGATTTGAATATTCGACTATATTAATAATTGTTCCAATACGTAACATTTCAAATGCGGTCTTAATAACATCTTTTGATATTAATGCATCTACACGTGGAATACATAGTACTATATTATTTTTGGTTTGTAACAGCATATATTATGTACATAGTTAAATTACGTCTATTATATTTTCAATTTTATTTGAACATATAATGTTTTTTTGATTTTGATTTTTATATTTATATTTATATTTTTATTTGTATTATTATTACACACTCCAGTTGATTCCGTTTGTACTTCTTGCAATTACGTGTGATGTACCCGACAATCCTACTGTTAAGAATATACTTCCATTCCAAGCCACATCTACACCCTTTGTAAAGTAACTAGATGAACCACTCACTACCGTCCAGTCCTTTCCATTCTTGCTATATGCGATTGTACCCGTATCACCTTCACCAGTTGCTACCCATATAGAACCATTCCAAGATACATTTCCTCCTTTCTCATTTGTGGAGTGAATTGCAGTTGATCCGCTATACCAATTCATCGCATCATAACTGTAAAAGATACCAGTTGTACCAATACCTACATACACATTTTGATTATATCCGATGGAAGTAATTGTGGATGAACTTGTTGGAATGGAATCAAATGAAGCATCGTTTTCGTAATGAATCATCACTGCATTTGTGTTTTGAGTAATAATCCATTTCAATCCATCCCATAAAATATGACAAGGTACAGTTGAATTCGAGTATTTCAATGAAGACCAATTCTTCAAGTTCGTTGATGTAATTGCACCGTATGAAGTGTTTTGTTTACCGATTGCCATATGAGTTGTTTGGGCAGGATGTATACCGAATGAATATACCATTTCTGCATTTGAATATACATCTGTATTGGCAATAATATCGGTTGGATGGTCACTAATATAGGAATTCGATGCGATCAATTTACTAAACATTTTACGTGTTGTTTGTTGATTATCGGTGACTTTGAATGATGAATAGGGTACATCCGTCAAAATACCATTTGGTCCAGTTGGTCCTACCGCACCTTGTTGATCATTCGAACTTCCTCTCAACCCAAATACACCGGTTCCTCCATTTTGACCAACTATACCGGTTGGACCCGCATATCCAGTATCACCAACTTGTCCTGTAGGTCCGGCCATTCCGGTTTCACCCATTAATCCAGTAGGACCCGTTTCACCAGTGGAACCCGTTTCTCCAGTGAACCCAGTAAATCCAGTTTCTCCAGTAGGGCCGCTTTCACCAGTTGGACCGGTTGATCCAGTTATACCAGTATATCCAGTTGATCCAGTGTATCCAGTTTCACCAGTAGGTCCATTAGGTCCAATAGGACCCTTTTTACCGGTAGGACCCTTACTTCCCATATGTCCACGACCAGTTGGTCCAGTATCACCCTTTTTACCGGTGATGCCAGTCATACCAGTTGGACCAGAATTACCTTCAATACCTGTAGGTCCAGTTCTTCCAGTAGCACCGGTAGGTCCAGTTCGTCCGGTAGAACCGGTAGGTCCTGTGATACCAGTTACACCATGTGTGGTTACTAATGTAGTGGTCAAAGGCATTGTAGAAATATACGATTTTCCAGTTTCATCGTTTGATACCAAAATGGCTTTCTTGGCATTTCTAGACAAATATGCGCGATACCAAAAGGATGGGGCTACTGGCAGTCCATTGCTATTTGTAATCGTGTTCCAAGTTGTTCCACCGTTAGATGTAGTGTATACACTTCCATCCTCGGTAGCAACGATACGTAAGTTGGCATTATTGGCAATGGCCACACCCGTATATTGTACAGTATTTGGAAGATTAGCATACACATTCGGTGTGCTTAATACTGAGGTGCTGTAATAATATACTTTGGTATAAGTAGACACCAATATTACCGTACCGTTAGGATCCATTGCAATATCGTGTGGATATCCTACCAGTGATGGAGATGCAGGTAATGTAACTGCAGTCCAAGCAGAACCAGCATTGGATGAGTAGCATACATTTGTAGAACTACCTCCTAATCCCAATACTAATACTCGATTGCCGTTATCCGAGCATATAATCTTTTCGTGTAAACTGGGGAAAACACCAGAATAGGTAACTAATGACCACGATACACCACTGTTTGTGGATTTATATAACACGGAATTGTATTCAGTTGAAGTACCAGCATACATAACACTGCCACTTGATGAGCAGGCTAATGATCCCCAATATCGGTTATTAGCGGGTAGTCCATGAGTGTCATTTAACTGTGTCCAACTAATACCAGAATCGGCGGATTTGTATATTTTACCTCCCTTTACACAGGCAATGACAATTGATCCATCGGATGAGCAAGCAATATCTTGCCAATATGCACCACCTTCAGGTACTCCTCTAAACGATTCTACAACTTTCCAACGTACTCCACCATCTATCGATTGATAGATTTGACCAGTAGTTAACTCTATACTGTTTGGAACATATTCTTGGTAGGAAGTCATATAAATAATGCTTCCGTCGGTAGACATTGCAACCGAACTCCATACGGCATTATTCGGTATGATTTCGTCAAACGCAATTAATGACCACGAGTTTCCGATTTGTGCGGTATTGTCAATGGTAACGTTATAACGATTAAACCCAATTCCAGTAGGTCCAGTGTATCCGATTTCACCGGTAGGTCCAGTTTGGCCGATTGTACCGGTTTGACCAGTTCTACCCGTTACACCTACATCACCTGGGTTTCCAGTTGGTCCTATATCACCCAAATAGTCTTCATTTATAATTTCCACTGAATTGGTTGGTGAATAAGAAATAAACATCTTTGAAGGGGCAGTTATCATTAGAACATCACCAACTCCAGACATGCATCCGTTAGTGAATCCAGATGTATTGCTTATGTTATCAATATTCGATCGAGATGCCCATGAAACACCTTTATTGACAGACACATATACGGCAAGTGAGTTGTGAATAACAATCACTTTTCCATTTGCACTGATTAATGGTGCGCCGGTGTATGTTGAAATACGACTCCAACTCACACCGTAGTTAGTAGACATGTATACGAAGGCTCCCATACCAACTACAATTACATCTCCTAATTCGGAGATTGCCATCTTCCAACTACTAGAACTTGATATTGGGTTATCTGGTAAATCAATAATAGATGTCCAATCATTTCCTCCATCACGTGTAATGTAAATGTTGGTATAATTATTCATTTTGGTTTCTACCATTATCACTTGATTATTTTTCGAAATCGCCATATTCGAAGTTAAAACTGGATATAATCCTACATTGTTGACTGTATTAAATGTAACACCATCATCAAGTGATAAATATAATCCTTTTGCACCGGATGCATATAATAGCGTTCCGTCCTTTGAATATTTGGCAAATGTTAATTCAGTTGTTAATTCAACATTACTTGTATCCCGAGTGGACCAATTGATACCACTGTCAACCGAAACATATAGTGTTGTTGTGGTCGTTACGGAAACTTTCTTGAAATCATCACTTACGCTACATGTTCTGTAAGCAGCAGAAGATGGTAATCCGGACACTAGATTCCATAAAGCACCACTATCGTTTGTAATGTAAGCATTACCAGTGTTTACGATACAGATTGCATCTTGACCATCATATGAAATTGCCATATTTTCAATGGATGTGTTGTATGGGATTCCGTTTGTGGTATTATCACGGATTGTCCAAACAAGTGCAAAGGATGAATCTACCAATTGAGGTCCATATTCAGTAATTGTACCTTCACCGGCAGGTCCCATACTTCCCGTGAATCCATCGGCAGCAGGTTCACCTGTAGGACCTTCAACACCCAATCGTTGATAGTAATTCATGGGACTACTATTATAAATGGTTTCCACATCCGTAGATGACAATGTACGTGTATACATTCGGAAATCATCGATTTTACCATTAAAGAATGGATTCGATAAGTTTGATCTACCCAAATAGTTAAATGTGCGTATAATATTATTTGGATATATTGAGTTTGATACACTGTGCACAAGTACATTATTCACATAATATTTGTGATTACCAGAAGCATCTATTGTCCACACAATGTGTCGCCAAATATTATCATTTATATTTAATTGGTAAAATCCAGTAGAATCCGTTGCATTAATACGTGAATATAATTTACCAGCATAAATACCCAAAATAATACTATTTCCAGCGGCGGATGCTCCAAAATCAAAGAATGGACTTAGATCCAATGTATTATTCGGTTTTACCCACAAAGCAAAAGAATACCCATTTCTCGAGGATGGTATGTCAATCGATGGTAAAGTCATAAATTGAGATCCAGCGGATGCCAATGCAAGTGATCCTGTTCCAACTTTATAATCAGTTGTTGACAGTAAATTACTTGCCGACATACTTGCATCATAAACTGGTAATCCAGTTGCCCAATTCTTAATTCGGACACCAGAATTATCATTGAATGCATAGTGGAATAAGAACGACCTATCAATATTGTATATAATTTCGGAACCGTGACCAACCACACCAATAGGTCCTGTTACACCGGTGCTACCAGTGCTTCCTGTAGGACCAGTGTCACCTTCATCACCATATCCAATTGGTCCAACCAAACCGTCAGGCCCTGTAATACCAGTATCACCTGTAGGTCCAGTTGAGCCCGTTCTTCCAGTTGGTCCTGTAATTCCAGTAGGGCCAGTTTCACCTGTAACACTGTTATTACCTGTAATACCTGTTCTACCAGTGGGGCCAGTAGATCCTGTAATTCCAGTAGGTCCTGTATTACCAGTTGCGCCAGTTCTACCGGTAGAACCAGTACGTCCAGTTTCACCGGTTTCACCAGTATAACCAGTAGGTCCGGTACGACCAGTAGCACCGGTAGGGCCACTATGACCGAATACGCCGGTTTCACCGGTTTCTCCAGTAGATCCGGTTGATCCAAGCGTTCCAACTAAACCTACAATACCGGTTTCACCAGTTTCACCAGTTCTACCAGTAGTACCAGTAGTACCCTTTAACCCAGTAGGACCAGTTTCACCAGTAGGGCCGGTATTACCAGTCCATCCATCATCGACTGGTCCAGTTACTCCAGTAGATCCTGTATCACCGGTTGGGCCAGTTTCTCCGGTTGGGCCAGTTCTACCGGTTGTACCAGTAGGTCCAGTTTCACCGAGAGTTCCAGTTTCACCAGTTGATCCAGTAGGACCCGTTCTACCCGTTATACCAGTTGCACCAGTTTCACCCGTTTGACTGTTTGCTCCTGCATTACCTTTTCTACCTGTAGGTCCGGTAGGTCCAGTTTCACCGAGTGTTCCCGTTTCGCCGGTTGAACCAGTAGCACCTGTTCTACCAAATGTGCCAATTAAACCAACTAATCCTTGTTCGCCGGTTTCACCAGTAGAACCCGTTGAGCCAGTTGTACCTTGTAAACCATCTAAACCTTGAATACCAGTAGGGCCGGTTGAACCAGTTGAACCAGTTCTTCCTGTTCTACCGGTGGCTCCGGTTTCACCTGTTTCGCCGGTTGAACCTGTTCTACCTGTTGGGCCAGTTCTTCCAGTTCTACCTGTAGGGCCGGTATTACCAGTTGAGCCAGTGTTACCAGTTGATCCGGTAGATCCTGTTATTCCGACTAATCCTACTTCACCAGTTTCACCTGTTTCACCGGTGGAACCAGTTGAACCATTTGTACCAGTTCTACCGGTTGAACCTGTGTCACCGGTGGGCCCTGTAAATCCAGTAGGACCAGTTGATCCTGTTGTACCATCTAAACCTACCAAACCTTGTTCACCAGTATGGCC
>JACCEB011532516.1_pt1 | contig 10198 bp, 7 predicted proteins | sample 7454761 | NCBI WGS metagenome assembly JACCEB01 (sample SAMN15323454, study PRJNA562643) | freshwater metagenome | isolation source: river surface water | place: USA:Blue River Watershed | collected 2017-08-18
ATCTCCTAACTTTAATGGTTGATTAAATAACTTCCCAAATTCAAGATGTATAACACTTTTTGGTATATCTCCTTCTTTTAATGGTTGATCATAACCTTCAATTTTTAAATGAGTAACACTATCTGGTATATCTCCTTCTTTTAATAGTTGATTAAAATATAATCCAAAAGTAAGATGAGTAACACTATTTGGTATATCTTTTTCTTTTAATGGTTGATTAAAATTATATCCTAAATCAAGATGTGTAACACTTTTTGGTATATCTCCTAACTTTAATGGTTGATTAAAAAAAGTTCCAAATTTCAAATGAGTAACGCTATTTGGTATATCTCCTGCTTTTAATGGTTGATTAAAACATGCCGCAAACTCCAAATGAGTAACACTATTTGGTATATCTCCTGAATCTAATAGTTCATTTAAATAATATCCTAAATTAAGATGAGTAATATTATTTGGTATATATCCTGACTTTAATGATTGATTAATATTACCTCCCAATATAAGATGAGTTACACTTTTTGGTATATCTCCTAACTTTAATGGTTGATTAAAATAATATCCAAAAGTAAGATGTGTAATACTATTTGGTATATCTCCTAACTTTAATGGTTGATTAAAATATTCTCCAAATTCCAGATGAGTAATACTATTTGGTATATCTCCTTCTTGTATTGGTCTATTTATATTTAACATAAATCTACCAATATTAAATTTATATTCATTATTATCAATATATCTATTATAATTATATAAAATAGTCTTATATAAATCTATTTGTGTATCCATATTTTATTTTAATTTTATTTATTATATAAATATTAAATATAGTTTTATATATTCAAAATCAATTTTTTAATTATATAAATTTAATAATTCTTTAAATTCAATATTATGTTTTATTGATATATTTAATAGTCTTTTTGGATTTAATACCTTTTCAACTAATTCTTTATATATTATATTTCCTATTAATTTATTTTTTGTTATATATTTTTCAATAAATTTTTTGCACTCTGTTTTATATATATACTTACTTAAAGTTATATTTAATTCATCATAGTTTATTAAATCAGGATTCTTTTGTTTTATACCAATCAATATATTTCTATTAATAATTAATTTTTTATTATCATATAATAATAATTCTATAATATTACTTGGTAAATTATTATTATTCAATGGTTGATTAAACCGATATCCAAATTTTAAATGAGTAACACTATTTGGTATATCTCCTGCTTTTAATGGTTGATTAAAATAATTTCCAAATTTCAAATGTATAACACTATTTGGTATATCTTTTGGCTTTAATAGCTGATTAAAATTATATCCAAAACTAAGATGAGTAACACTATTTGGTATATCTCCTGCTTTTAATGGTTGATCATAACCTGCAAATTTTAAATGAGTAACACTATCTGGTATATCTCCTTCTTTTAATGGTTGATTAAATTCCCATCCAAATTTAAGATGAGTAACACTATTTGGTATATCTCCTTCCTTTAACGGTTGATTAAAATAATATCCAAAAGTAAGATGTGTAACACTATTTGGTATATCTCCTTCTTTTAATGGTTGATTAAAATCTTCTCCAAATTCCAGATGAGTAACACTTTTTGGTATATCTCCTAACTTTAATGGTTGATTAAAATCGTTTCCAAAAGTAAGATGAGTAACACTATTTGGTATATCTCCTTCCTTCAATTGTTGATTAAAATCATTTCCAAATTTAAGTTGAGTTACACTTTTTGGTATATCTCCTTCTTTTAATGGTTGATTAAAATTATTTCTAAATTTAAGTTGAGTTACACTATTTGGTATATATCCTTCTTGTATTTGTTTATTATTTATATTATGTATATAAATATATTTATATAAAATAGTCTTGTATAAATCTATTTGTGTATCCATTTTTAATTTTATATTATAAATTTAAGAATTAGAATATTACATTTAAAAATAAATCAATTTTTAAATATAATTTAAAGAAATGTGCCTTTTGCTAGTCTATTTTTTATAAATTTTAAGGTTTTATATGTATAGATGATATATGACTTGATTTTAGTATTTTTATAAATGTTTAGTTTGATAATAAAACCGGCATTTACAATATTCACTGGTCTAAATATAAAAATCATATAATTTTAATAAATATTCAATAATTGTTGAATATCAATATTATATATAGTTGATATATTCAATAATCTAGATGGATTAAATACTTTATTAATTAATTCTTTATATATAATATTTCCAATAAGTTTTTCTTTTGCAAAGTTTTTTTCAATAAATGTATTTATCATATCATATGTATATATATCTTTAGATGGATGAAAATAATTTATTAAAGATGTACATAGTTCTTTATATACTATTTTCCCTTCAATATCAATACCAACCAATATATTTTTATTAATAATTAATTCTTCATTAAATTTATTTGACAATATTAATTCAATAATATTCTTTGGTATATTATTATCATTTAATGGTTTATTAAATTTATATCCAAAAACAAGATGAGTAACACTATTTGGTATGTTTACTGGATTTTGATTAAATAAATATCCAAATTTTAAATAAGTAACACTATTTGGTATATCTCCTATCTTTAATGGTTGATTAAAATGATCTCCAAAAGTAAGATGAGTAACATTATTTGGTATGTCTCCTTCTTTTAATGGTAGATCATAACAATGCAAATTGAGATGAGTAACACTATTTGGTATGTCTCCTTCTTTTATTGGATGATAATAATAATTTAAAGTGAGATGAGTAACACTTTTTGGTATATATTGTTCTTTTAAATTTAAATAACTATTTAATTTAAGATGAGTAATACTATTTGGTATATCTCCTGACTTTAATGGTTTATTAATAAAATTGTCTAAATCAAGATTAGTTATATTATTTGATATTTTTTTCATATTACCTTCATAATTTTTTATAGTTAAATAAGTAACATCATTTTTTAATCTAATACTTTCTTCATAACATTGACATAAAATAGTTCGATATAATATTACTTTATATAAATCTCTTTGTGTATCCATTATTTATTATTTATGTTTATATAACAATTTATATAATATAACTTTATTTTTTAAATCAATTTTTTATGTAATTTTAATGTATTTTTATTTTTAACTTATTTATATAAATTCAATAATTCTATTATTTGTTGTTAATTATATATGAAGTTTGAAGAACCTACTTCTTCATAAAATATTTTTCGATATTTGATATTAGGAATTGCTCTTTTAATTTGTATTTTTACTAATATAAAGTTAATAATTGTTCAATATCAATATTATATGTAGTTGATATATACAATAATCTACTTGGATTAAATACTTTTTTTATTAATTCTTTAAAAATAACTTTTCCAATTAATTTATCTTTTGTAAGATATTCTTCAATATATTTATCCATTATTTTTTTAACACTATAACTAATATTATAAACATTATTATAACTATTATATATTATTGTAAAACTAAAATAACCTATTAAAAAATTAAATTTTGAAATTATATTTGTATATAACATATAATTTGCTGTAATAATTTCAATCACATTATTTGGTATATTATTATTATCTAATGGTTGATTAAAATGTCCTCCAAAAGTAATATGTCTTACACTATTTGGTATATCTCCTTTCTTTAATGGTTGTCTATAAAATTCTCCAAAAGTAAGATGTATAACACTATCTGGTATAATACCTTCACATAATGGTTGATTAAAATTCCATCCAAAAGTAAGATGAGTAACACTATTTGGTATATCACCTTTTTTTAATGGTTTTTCAAATTCATATCCAAAAGTTAAATATTTAACACTATTTGGTATCGAATTTTTTTGTATATTTTTATTAAAACAATGACCAAACTCTAAATAAACAATACTATTTGGTATGTCACCCTCTTTTATTGGTTGATTAAAATAATATCCAAAAGTAAGATGTGTTATATTATTTGGTATATCTCCATGTTTTAATGGTTGATTGAAATCTAAACCAAATTCTAAATGCGTAATATTATCAGGAATATCATTTTTTTCTAATGGTTCATTTAATCCACCTAATGTAAGATGTGTAACACTTTTTGGTATTTGTATATTTTTAAATGGTTGTGTAAATCCATAACCAAATTCAATATGTGTAATACTATTTGGTAAAGTATCTTTATATATTGGTTGATTAAAATAATATCCAAAATCTATATGTGTAATATTATTTGGTATATATTCTTTGTTTATTATACCATTAAATCTACATGAAAAAATAAGATGTGTAATACTTTTATCCCTAGGTATATCATTTTTTTCCAATATTGTTTTTACTTCATATTTATTTTTTTTATTATATTTTATATCATAATTATAATCACCTATATTTTTATAATAATATAATATTGTTTTATACAAGTCTATTTGTATATCCATTATTAGTTATTTATGTTATCTTATTTTTATTTTATATATAATTATTATTTATATTATTATATTCTATTTTATGTAATTCTAATTCTATTTATAAAAAAAAAATGATTTATTTTTTATCATAAACAAATTAGTTAATTATTTATAACAATATAAAATATAAAATTGTAACAATATATAATAAAATGGACTATCATAAAATACTTAAAGAAAAAATTATATTGATAATCACAAATGATTTAACAATTGGAAGAAATGATAATGATTTAGTTCCATATACAGATATTGAAATAAATGAATTTATTAAAGATAATAATGATAATATTGAAAAAGTAATTGAAATTATTATTAATGATTATACAGAAGATGATGAACTAGAATTACTTGAAGATCCTTTATTAGATCATATCCAAGAATATTTATATGATTATGTTGATACAAAAACATTGATGATAAATGATGATGATAAATAATAATAATATAGAATTATATAGTATATAATTTTATATTTATATTTTATTAAAATTATTATAAATAAATACTTTATAATAAATATTCAATTTTTAATTTTTATCATAATATATTACATAATAATATATTATAATCATATATACAAATTTATATATAATAACTAAATAACTAATTAGTTCATAAAATCATATATTATATTGCGAATAAAAAATAACATATATGATAAAATCAATAAAAATTAAATGTATAAAGACTATGTTTAAAAATAGTTTAAAAATAATTGAAATAACTTAATTTATTAAATATAATAATATTGATATAAAAACATAGATGACAAATAATGATATAAAATAATTAATACTTTTATATAAATATTTAATATAAAGACATTATTATAATAAATATTTATATAAAAATGTTCGACACATCATTATTATATAAAAATACTGAAACACCATTATGTAATGCAGTAATTGCTATATTACATATTCCAAATAAAAATGATAATGGTTATACAATGGAAAAAATTACATATAATATGTGTAAAAATAATGTTGCAGATTCTATGAAAAAAGTATTGCTATATTCATATCATAAATTAGTTGAACCATTTTGGCATGATTTAATTATTAAATATATATTGAAATATATTGACTGGAATTTACAAATAATACTTGATAATAACTTGATTTGTTTTACCAATGAAATATATTGTGCATTAGTTTATAAAAATCCATATACATTAAATAATTTAATACCAATTGAATATCAAGAAACTGAATTATTTGAAGATGCATTATATAAACCAATTGATTATGTTATAGATTGTTATTTACATTTATATAATATCAATAGAAAAAGACGATATTTAGAAGATTGTATTTTTGGTAATAAAGATAATATGAAATATGTTAAAGGTTGTACTTTGAGTTGTTTGAAACATAATGAAATCACATATGAAATTGAAAAAAAATTATGTGAATACAATCCATTAAATATTTTATATTCTAATATACTTGTTAATTATACTGATGATATTATTGATGTAATAAAACATGATAAAAGAGTATTATTTACAATCAATAAATCTAAATTAAATTATAAAATAATATTTGAAACAATTAAAATGTATGGAAACTATATATTTATTAATCCAATAACTATTGGTACAATTAATGAAAATATACCATATTATAAATTATTTATATATAAATTTACTGAAAATCATTATATAGATATATCAACAATATTAAGTATGAATGAATTACAACAAATGAAAAATGAATTAAAAGAATATTTTATTGAAAATAAACATACTCGAAAATATTTCAAACTTATGAGACATATTGATATTATTATTAAATATAAATATCTTTGATTATTAAATTTACAGTTATTTAATGTAAGTTATTTATAAGTTGAGTTATTTATATTATATAGTATATAAAATTATATAATTATATAATTTTATATTGATTATTATTATTATCTTTCAATAAGTGTTCTACAAACAACACAATTAAATGGATTTATTGCTATACCTCCACATTGACAAATATTTCTGTTAATAGTACATTCTAAGTTATGAAATCCAATAAGTTTATTTTTCTTAAAATAACTATCCATACATGTCATATGGAATAAATGACCACAAGGTGTAATATATTTATCAGTATCTTTTGTAACTTCATCTAAACATATATTACATTCAATATCATTACCATATATTTTAATATCAGGTATTGTTATAGTAGTTGAATATAATTCAATATTATTTTCACTAAAAAATACCAATCTTAAGTTCTTACCGATAAAATTTTGACGAATTTTTTTAAATATAACAAGGTTTTTAGAAATTTTGCTTGTTAAAACTTCAAAAATTAAATCTTTATTGAAATAAATATTACAATAACTAGACTTTATTCTCAATTTATTATTCAATCTTATTTTCATATCAATCATCAAAGAAAAATCATTTATATTAGAATTATCATTAAAATAAAGCATTGATAATACATATCCTGTAGTAATTGGATTACAACACCATAAATATCTACCATATAATATTTTATTATGAATTATATTACAGTAATAATCATCACAATTTAAACATTTATTCATTAGCATTATATTTATAGGACTATTTTCATTCAAAGCAATAACAGATAAACATTCATTACTGAATTTGAATATATTTTTATGACATATTTCAATAAATATTTTAAAGTCTTTATCTGTAAATGTTTTCAATAGATCTCTAACATGATAATCTATTCCATATATACATGCATAAGTTAATTGAGTAAAAATATCATTTGGTGAAATAACTATATATTTATTGTAATTAAAATTATTAATAATATCTTTATTTGCTCTATAATTATCCAAATCAATTATACTATATATATTTAATTTTGGATAACATATATGATTTTGCATTTGTACTTTTGAAAAAGAACCATATGATTTATCACATATGGCACATCTATTAGTTGTACTTTTTGATTGATTAATCATACAATAAATATGTATATGTTTATTACAATTACAAGGTGTTTGAATTAAATCAATATTAGAATTTGAATTGCAAATACAACATTTATTGTCATTTGGATTACCAATATAATATTTATTAAATATTTTTAATAATGAGTATAATCCATATCTTATTGCATATTCATAACAATCATCAGTAATTAATGAAGGATACTTTTCACATAATAACTTGATAATTTTAAATATATTATTAATATTACTATTATTATATGTATATTTATTTTTATCAATAATTATCCAATCAGGAATATTACTATACATTTGAGTTTGATTATACATAATTAATAAAACATAATTTTTGACATATTGATCTAAAATGTTATGATATGAATATGTGTCATATATAATTGGATTATTGATATATTCATCATTTAATGATCTTGATATATACTTAAAATCAATATTATCAAATGCAATTTTTAAATTACTAACTATATTTGGACTTGTTTCAATATAATCAATTGACAAATTCATTATATGTTTATATGTTAATATATTTAAATATAGAATATGCTGTATTACTTGTAAGTTGTATAATATAATACAAATATATAAATGATAATGTAAATAAAATAAATAATCATTTTTTATATAAATAAACTTACAAATAATATTTATATGTAATCATAATTAATTATTATGAATTTAAAAATTAATCAAAATAGTATTATATATATTGAATACATTGAATATCAGTAACTTAATTACAATAACTTAATCAATATATTTATTTATAATAGTTTATAATAGTTTATAATAGATGTATAAGACACGTTTAAAAATAGTTTAAAAAAATAATATATATATATATATGATTATTCCAATTGGAATTCAATGTACAAATGCCACATTTAAAAAGACTATTGAAAAAACATATACATTACCATTTGATTGGATGTTTGCTACTCCATCATTTGTTTTTGAAATGTTGGAATTGTTACTTGAAAAAAATATTGATAGTGAAGACTTAGTTAAAAATCATTTTTTCTATTGTGATAAAAGAGCAAATATGAATGCGTCTGAACATTATTATACTTGTGATAATGGAGTTGCTTTATATAATACTAAATATAATGTTATATTTCCACATGATGAATGCAATAATGATAATATTAATAAATATATTAGAAGATTTGAAAGATTAAAAGACATAATATTGAATTCAACAGAATGTTTATATTTCATATATACATCTCAATCTTCATTAGAAAGTGGTAATCTTACAATTGATGGTAAGTGTCTTATAAATGATGTGTATTTTAATTTATCTAAAATATATAAATTAATTGGTAAATTTAGAAATAATTATAAAATGATATTATTTGACACAATACAAGAAGAACAAATTTCTTTATTGGATGAAAATATAACATTAATTAAATTGAATAAATGTAATGGTTGGTGTGATTTAATACCTCAAATGATACAATATAATTATTTATTTAATTAAAATTTATATGTTTTTTATTTATATATCTAGTTATTATTTATGTTTATTACATCTAATTTAAGAAAAAACGGACAGTCTGTATTTTCTTAAAAATAAATGTAATTGTAAAGGTATACATGGTTTAAATTGACCCTGAAACAGTTAGACTATTATGTTCATTAATATTAGACCTCAATTCATTACCATTATTAATATCTTTTTAAGTACTTTTATTTTATAATAAATAAATTAATAATTAAATTATTAAATTATAAAAAATGTCTAATTTATTATATTTTAGGTGTAATTTTTATATAAAATTAATAAAAATTTAATAATAATTGTTCTAAATCAATATTATATTGTTTAGATATAATTGATAATCTTTTTGGATGAAATATTTTTTCAATTAATTCTTTACATATTATATTTCCTATTAATTTATCTTTTGTAGGGTTTTCTTTTGTATATTTATTCATTAATTGTTTAATATCATTAAAAATACAATAATCATTATATTCTATTATTCCATACCAATCGTATTGATTAAATGTACCAATTAAAATATTAAATTTTGAAATTAAATCTAAATATAAATTTTGATTAAAAATAATAATTTCAATTATATTTTTCGAAATATTATTTTTATCTAAAGTTTGATTGAAAAGATTTCCAAACTCTATATAAGTAACACTATCTGGTATATCTCCTGGTTGTATCGGTTGATTAAATTTAAATCCAAACTTTAAATGAGTAACACTATCTGGTATATATCCTGGTTTTAATGGTTGATCAAAATCAATACCAAACTTTAAATAAATTACACTATCTGGTATATTTCCTGCTTTTAATGGTTGATTATATTTAAATCCAAACTTTAAATGAGTAACACTATCTGGTATATCTCCTTCTTTTAATTGTTGATTAAAATGATATCCAAACTTTAAATGAGTAACACTATCTGGTATATATCCTGGTTGTAATGGTTGATTAAAATTATATCCAAACTTTATATTAATAACACTATCTGGTATATCTCCTTCTTTTAATGGTTGATTAAATATATATCCAAACTTTATATAAGTAACACTATCTGGTATATCTCCTGGTTGTAATGGTTGATTAAAATCATGTCCAAAAGTAAGATGAGTAACACTATTTGGTATATCTCCTGTCTTTAATTTTTGATTAAAATTCCATCCAAAAATAAGACGAGTAACACTATTTGGTATATCTCCTGATTTTAATTGTTGATTAAAATCATATCCAAATTTCAAATAAATTATACTATTTGGTATA
>JACCEB011659516.1_pt1 | contig 10196 bp, 4 predicted proteins | sample 7454761 | NCBI WGS metagenome assembly JACCEB01 (sample SAMN15323454, study PRJNA562643) | freshwater metagenome | isolation source: river surface water | place: USA:Blue River Watershed | collected 2017-08-18
ACACCACGTATTGATGTGCGCCCAGACGGACGACGCTAATGGCAACGAACCAACGCAATCAGCTACAAACGGTCGCCCCGCCGCGCTTACCTGCGGCACCGGTGGAATACAGCCAACGATATGGTGATGACCTCACAAACGTTATGCGTTTGTATTTCAACCAGCTCAGTAACGGGCTGGCATCGGTGCTCGCGCCAGAAGGAGGTAAATACATCAACAACGTGTACGCTGCTATTCAACGCACAACTGATGTTCCGTTCACAGCTAATACGGCCACGCAGATTACGTTTGACCAAACCGACTACATCAACGGCGCAACCAATGACGGCACTGACGGTATTGAGGTGGACCAAGCGGGTATCTACAACTATCAGTTCAGCGTGCAGTTGAAGAACACAGACAGCCAGATTCACTCTGCTTGGATTTGGCTGCGTGTAAATAACGTTGATGTGCTCGGTACCGGCAGTAAATTTGACGTCATTTCGTCTCACGGCGGCACGCCCGGATTTGTTATTGCTGCCGCTAACTTTTATGTTGAGCTGCAAGCCGGTGACACCGTTGAAATGTGGGCTGCGTCGAGTAACACTGCTGTGACTTTTGACGCCTCCGCTGCACAGACTTCACCCTTCCCCATGCCTGCTATTCCATCGGTCGTGGCCACTCTCACATTTGTGTCTTCTATCTTGACATGATACGATTCGTAAACTTTCTAATGGAGATCCACTATGTTTGGATTTGATGATGCCATGATGATGGCTTTCGCTGAAGAAGCGGCCATGACTGAAGGGGCAAGCGCAGCCTTACAAGCACAACAAGCCGCAGCAGCAGCTGAAGCCGCAGCCGCAGCAAACGCCGCTGCTACAGCTAACGAATTAAGTATGGCGCAGGCCGCCGGCCTTGGCAGTGTTGTAGGCGCTGGGGCTGGGGCTGCGGCTGGGGCAGGAGCAGGCATTACTCAAGCTGGTTTGGCTTCTGACGTGCTAGCTGGCGGCGCTGGAGCAGGCGCACCCGGTATTAATGCAGCGCAGGTTGCAGCGGGACAAAACGCTGCTACAGCTATACCTAATTCTGGGGTTATGGCTCCCCAAGCCGCTCCTATCGTTCCTAGTTCTCTGGCTACACCGGCTTTAGAGCCGGGCTTTTATGAGGCAGGGTCAGGGGCGGCTAGAGATATTGGCGCAGACTTAGCTAATGCCCAGTTAGATGCAAACGCTGCTTCTAACGGGTTCGGGAACGGCGCGAAAGCCTTTAAAGAGTTTATTAATGAATACCCAAAGACAGCTGGCTTTGGCGCATATCTTGGTGCGTATAACTTAGGATTGCTAGACCCACGCAACAATTTGTCAGGCCAAGGCGGCTACTCTGGCCCGTTAAGCTCTTATCGTATGTCGCCTGCTTTCCAAGGTCGGTATGCTGACCCTAGAGACTACCAACCAAAACGATACCAATCTGGCGGTATTACGGATATTGGAGCAGGCCGTATGCCTGTTGAAACCATGTCGAATGCAAATGCTATTGGTATGAACACGGGATACCCTCAAGCTGATGTTACTGGCCACGCATACGCTACACCTTGGCAGACTCCTGTAAGTCAGAACGTGGTGGGCGACACTGCCGATACAGGCGTGAATCGTATGTCTGGCCAGATGCTGGCTTCAGGCGGCATTGTTGGGTTTGCCAAAGGCGGAGATACTGCGAGAGCTTTGGATTTTTATCGTCAGATGTATAGCCCAGATGCGCCTCAAAGTAAGGTAGCAGAAAAGGGCGACCCCGGCATCTATTACGACATGGACCCCGACACCCGCTATCAAGATGCGCTGACAGCTGCTCAGATCCGTAATGCCAAAGTAGCCAAGCGCGCTAATATGCAATTGCCTACTGGTAAGCGTCCAACACCTATGGGCGCTATCAATTTGCGCCCGCCCGGCGCGCAGTCTGAACAGGGTCAATCGTCTCTTGACCCAGAGAATGCGGCCCAAGGCGGCATCATGCAGGCTCGTTCATCCCTTGGCGGCTACGCTGCTGGCGGCAATCCTCGTCTTTTGAAGGGCCCCGGTGACGGCATGTCTGACAACATCCCTGCGACAATCGCTGGCAAACAACCCGCCCGTCTTGCTGATGGCGAATTTGTGATCCCCGCTGACGTGGTATCCCACTTGGGTAACGGCTCTACCGAGGCGGGTGCTAAGAAACTGCACTCTATGATGGACAATGTGCGTAAGGCTCGTACAGGGCGTAAGGCTCAGGGCAAGCAAATTAACCCAAACAAATTCATGCCTAAATAAGACATGCCCCTGTATCATATTAACCCACGTGAGCTGCCACAGGTATGGGACACGGTTGCGCCCATGTTGCAGAAGGCGATTGACATCAATCCAGATGAGACGTCTGTACAGCACGTGAACTATTCAATTCGCAAAGGCGAAACACATCTCTTAGTCTGGGAAGAGCCTGACGTTGGTATTACTGGCGCGGCCACGGTTAACTTCATTGATTACCCAAACGAACGCGTTGCTCATGTACAACTCATGGGCGGCAAAGGCATAGTCAAAGCGCATGTATTTGACGAAGCAAAGAATTGGATGCGTGCGTTTGGGGCGACTAAAGCTCAATGCTGGTGTCAGGACAACTTAGTGTCTATGTATGAAAAGATGGGCATGACAAACACCCATAAGGTGATGAGGATTGGATTATGAATATCTTGCACGAAAAACGCAAATTACTTCCTATGGGCCATGCGATGGGTGGCCTTATGGGCGGTGGCGGTGGCGGCGGCACTACTAGTACCTCATACCAAACAAACATCCCTGAGTATGCGCGTCCCTATGTCGACACGATGCTTGGTGCTACGCAGAACCAGCTGTTCACTACGCAAAAAACTGGTGGTACGCCTACATATGACTCCGAAGGTAATCAGATCGGTACTACCGGCGGTACAACAGAGATAACTGGTTTCCAACCTTATCGCGCTTTCGGTGGCACGTACGACGAAGATAAAAGCAGCCCTACCTACGGCAAGCAGCTTACATATGACCCAAGCAAATCAGTTGCTGGGTTTACTGACTTGCAGACTGGCGCACAGCAGGCAGCGAGAGATATCCGTATGCCCGGCCAGTTTGGCGATGCCACAACTGCCGCTAATCAAGGTATCCAACAAGCCCTTAACGCAAGCCAATATCAGCCATATGCTTTTGGTAACCAATACCAAGCGCCTCCTTCTTATAGCACCGGCATCTTCGGTGTTCAAGATGTAAACGCACCCAACTTATCTCAATATCAGATGGGTCCTGCTGAGCGCGTTCGTACGCAAAGTTTTGCGCGACCCGGCTCTGCTGAGGCTTACATGTCCCCCTATATGCAGGGTGTGGTGGATATTCAACAGCGCGAAGCTCGTCGTGCATCTGATATTGCTCGTCAAGGTCAGCAAGCCCAAGCCGTTGGCGCAGGCGCGTTTGGTGGCTCTCGTCAGGCATTGGTTGAAGCAGAGCGGCAGCGCAACCTTGCCACACAACTAGGTGATATCCAATCTGCTGGTTTGCAGAGCGCCTATGGCCAAGCCCAGCAACAGTTCAATGTGGAACAACAAGCGCGCCTTGCTGCTCAGCAGGCTAATCAACAAGCAGGTATTACTGTTGGTGGTCAAAACTTACAAGCACTGCTTGGCACCCAACAACTTGGCGCTGGCCAAAATCTACAGGCTCAACTAGCTAATCAGCAGGCAGGTATGCAAGCGCAGCAGCTTGCGGAACAATCTCGTCAGTACGGCTACGGTCAGAACATGACTGCTGCCCAGCTTGCAGCTCAGTATGGTTTAGCGGGTCAACAAGCCACAGAGCAGTCACGTCAGTTTGGCGCTAACCTAGGCTTACAAGGCGCGCAGACTGGTATCCAAGGTGCTAGTCAGTTGGCTGGTATTGGCGGTCAACAGCTCGCGGCTCAGCAAGGCATCATCGGTTTGCAAAACCAAATGGGCGCGCAACGACAAGCTTACGACCAACAAGTCATCAACCAAGCTATCCAAGACTACGCCAACGCACAGCAGTACCCACTCATGCAGTTGGGCACCATGTCGAACATGCTGCGCGGCTTGCCCATGCAGGCTCAAACTACCAACCAATATGTTGCACAGCCAAACGCTATTACTCAAGGTATTGGCGCGATGGGTACCTACGGCGCACTCAAAGGCGCGGGTGTATTTGCAGAGGGTGGCGAAGTTAAGTCTATGGCTGCGGGCGGTATTACGTCTGTTCCTCGCTACGACATCGGTGGTGAAGTTGCATCTCAGTTGGAGAACATGGACCCACAAGAGCTGGAAAGACATGCTAAAGAATCTTCCAGCCCAACTATTCGTCGCATGGCTGCAAAGCTTCTGCGCGAAAAACAAATGGCGCAAGCACCTCAAGGTGTAGGCCCCGTCGGTCCTATGGGTGTTGACTACCAAGCCGCGCCAGTGCGTGCTGCGGCTGGTGGCATCTTGGCGTTCTATGCGGGGGGCAATAAAAAAGATGCGGAAGAACGAGACTACTCTGTGCTGAGTGACGCAGACTTCCCAACTGAACCCCAAAAAGAAATTGAAACTTCTGACGCTAGACTGTCTAGCACCCCCAGAACCGGTATTGGCCCTGTGCTATCCCGTGCGGGCGAAGCGATTGGTCGCGGCGTCGATGTTGCACGTCAAGGTATTAGAAGCGCGGTTGAGCGCCCAAAACTCGAAGGTATGCGCTTTGACCGTGAGGATAAAACTACCCCTGATATTGTCCCAGTGGGCTACGAGAAAAAGCCTGCAACTTCTACCAAACCTGAGTTGCAAACCGCTGAAGGCGCAGCTTCGCGTACACCTGCGCAGAAAGCTGAACAAGCTCGTCTAGCTGCAATCTATGCTGCGCAGCGCGCCGCTCCCGCAAAAGGAGAACAACAAGCTACGGCTTCCGTAACTCGCCCCGCCGCTCCAGCAGAAGGACCAGCAGCGGCGCCCGCAGCGGCACGCGCCCAAGGTGTTGCACAGGTTGCTGCTCCAGCAGCGGAAGCATATGATCCATTGGCTAACATCAACAAAGCTATTACAGCCGCTGAGAAAGAAGCCAATCTATCTGATGAGGACTACCTCAAGCGTGTTAAGGCGAATGTTCCAGAAAATCAAGCTGTTGCTGAATACCGCAAGAGCATCATGGATGAGCGCGCCAATTCTGTTGACGAAGCCAAACGTCAACGCTACATGCGCATGGCTGAGTTCTTCTCACGTTGGGGTACGACCCCGGGCTCAGTTCTTACAGCTGGCCTCAGCGCTATGCAGAAGACACTCCCTGATCTGATTACAGATGAACGCGAGTTGAAGAAAGCTAAGCGTGAACTTGATAAGGCGCAATACGACATTGATAACGCTACCCGTCTAGAAGAGTTGGGCTACATCAAGGATGCTCGTGCCCTGAAAGAGAAGACCGCTGACCGTCTGAAAGATCTGACTCACTACAGAATCAATGCCGAGACTCAGCTCGCTACTACTAAGATGACTCGTGACTCCGCTGAAAGAGTTGCTCGTACTCAAGCAGCTGTTAGCGCTGAATCTTCAAGAACAAGCCGTGAACTTGCAGCTGACGATAAAGCTTACAGAACAATCTTTGTGGCTCAAGACAAAGTTAAAGATATCATGAGCGGCTTGGATAAATATAAAACTTCTGATGAGTATAAAAACGCCACGAGAGCTATCGACGCCTATAACAAACAAGTAAAAGAAAAAGGCGAAGAGAATGTAGAAAAAGGAGTTAGGTCTAGATTTGAGAGCGCCCGTGAGAAACTTTATGGTAAAAAAGGTGCCTTGACTATGTGGGAGAGTCAGCTTGATGAAGCTAAACAAGACGTACGAGATGCACGTGACCGCTACACACAGAAAGGTGGGAAGGCCCCCACGCAAAAAAGTAAGGGTGAACCAACCGTTTCTAACTGGGGTTAAATATGGCACGCGACGTAACAGTTACGTTTGATGACGGCTCCCAACACGTCTACAGAGGCGCGCCTGATGACATCACTCCACAGCAAGTTCAAGAGCGTGCTGAAAGAGAATTCAGAAGGCCTGTCACTGCGTTGGATGGTGGCCGTAAACCTGCGCCCGAACCAGAACCCATAGTTGCGCCTCCTGCTCCTCAAGCACAACCTGAAGGAGCGCCCCTGCTTGAAAGGGCGTTGGGCAAATCCGTAGGTAAGACCGCTGACACCATGTTGGGTGGCGTCGTTGATGTGCCGCTGCAAGTAGCTTCCGGCGTGGCTGGTGGCGTAGAGATGATCTCCAACTTCTTTGGGGCTGACAACAAACTCTCTTCAGCGATGCGTGACACTCAAGGGTACCTTTCTGGGCTCCTTAGCGCATCAGCCAAACAAGATCAAAAAGAGATCGCTCGCATTCTTGAAGATGCAAAAGACAAGGGCGTGCTTGACCAAGTCAAAGCTGGCTTGAAAGCCTTTACGGTTGCGCCTATTGACATGATGTCTCAGGCCTTCGGCACGATGGCTCCTGTTGTGGCTACTGGCGCTGCCACCGCACTTGCTCAAGTTCCTGCAATTGCTGCTGGTGCTATCACTACTGGTGTTGGCGCAGTCATGGGTGCTGGCACTGTCAAAGGCTCTATCTATCAGGCCACGCAAGATATTCTTAAAGAGCGCACTGATCTGCCAGAGAAACAGATCAACAAGATAGCCGAAGAAGCGCAAGCGTACGGTGGTAAAAACTTAGATCAGATTTTGATCGGCTCTGGACTTGGCGCTTTCGGTGCGCGCACAGGTATTGAGAGTGCATTTGCTAAAAATCTAGCCAAGGGCATTACATCTAAGGCAGCAACGATTGAAGCTATCGAGGCTGCTGGTAAGAAAGAAACTGAAGCGATGGCGAAGGCTGGCGTCAAAAAGACTGCCGCTAAGAAAGGCGCTGCTGAATTTGCTGGTGAGTCACTTGAAGGTGGTCAAGAGCAGTTGGCTGCCAACATCGCTCAACAACGTGAAGGCTTCACTGATGTACCCACTATGCGTGGTGTGGTCAGTCAAGCGACTATGGAAGGTATGGCAGGGCTTGGGCTCGGTGCTTATGGCGGCGCACGTGAGGCGTATAGAGCTAAACAAGGTGTTGCCACGCCCCTGACAGAAGAAGAGAAAGCATTCTTGGAGCCCGGCGATGTCAAGCGTCGCGAAGAGGCGCTCCAGAAAACAGACGCTCTATCACCCGAGCTGGAAGCAGCTATTCAAGCTGCCACCGTTGCCACTAAGGAACAACTCACACCTGCAAAAGAAGGAGAGCCTAGTGATACAGGATCTGTCGAATCCACAGCTGGAACAAGCGCTACAGTGGCTGCACAACCCCAAACTACCGCAACCGAAACTGCCGGACCTGACGTGGGCGGAGTGGACACTGCTGGACCAGCTGCTACAACAACTGATGCTGGAAAAGAAGCTGAGCCAGCTGCACTGAAGCAGCAAAAGCTTGAGACGTTGTCGTCTCGCCGTAATGAGTTAGTTGACATGATCGACGAAGGCCTGCCAGAGAAGCACGCCAAGGTCAAAAATAAACTCAAGGCACTCAACAACTTAGAGCAAGAACTTGGACTTAAGCTGTCCACATACGATCAAGTTTCGTTTGACACCGAGCCTTCCGGCGGCGCAGTGCTGTCTGCCAAGAAGCAGCCTCCTCAATATATTGATATTGAGACTTTAAAAGGCCAGCTAAAGGCTGAAGGCAAAGAAGTGCCTGACAACCTGCGGGTTATTGCAGCTGCTGATACACACCCCGCCTACAAGATCGACCCCAACGCTACGGAAGAAGAAAACTTACGTGGCGCGATGGAGCTCGTTAAAAAGCGTGAAGAGATAGAAGCTGAAGAAACTAAGACCAGCCTCGAAGAATCGAAGGTATATACAGAAGGCAGAAACAAAGGCAAGCCAAAACCCGAAGTTCGCTACGACAAAGACAACATCCCTGAAAATGCTGAAGAGTTGTACAACGATGCGCGGGAAGATAAGCCTGACCTGCCTCAGTGGTACAAGCTCGACTCTGACGAAAAAGATGTTTTCTTTGAAAACGTCAGAAGAAACACTCTGGATGAATACTACAAAGCCGCCGACGCGCTGATTGCTCACCGCAAAGAAAAAGGCTCGCGTGCAGAAGGATACAAAAAACAGCAAGAGTTTGAAGGGCCTCCTACTGAAACACAAAAAGAAAAGCTGGATGTATCCGATAAAACATCCTCACCTGCTGGCCAACGCACGATCCTCAACTATGAGGCTAACCGTGATATTGCTTCAAAGCTTCTTCAGATCAAGTTACCTCGTTGGGGCGATTTATCACCTAAAGCTCAGAAGGTATATCTAGACGCTATTGTTAATAACGCCGCCAGACAAATGGATGTGGCGTTCGCCGCCGCTGCCGAGCAAATGGTTCGAGAAAAGCAAGGCATCACAGAACAACAGCGCCAAGCTACGATTGATAACATCAACCGTCGCCAAGACCAAGTGCGTTTGGAATCTGAGAAGAACCAAGCTGATCTAGAGAAACTCCGTCGTGACTACGACCGCGCAGCAGGCACAGAGGCATTCGTGCCCGGTAAGGCTGCAACCAAGCTATCTAAGACTGTCATTGACCACCTGATGAAAGGTCGGTTGAAGCTCGCGCTGGAAGAGATTTCTAAAACTCTTAGCAAGAACCCAGACCCACAAAACAAAATGGCTGGTCGCATCGCTGCGCGTTTAGCTGAATTGGGTTTGAACACCAAGGTACGTGTCTCGCCTGAACCGTTAAGCAATAACGACTTGGCGCAGTATGACCCTGTCAAGGATGAGATTGTTATTGGGCCAGAGGGCTTTTCTAGTTCAACTGTGCTGCATGAGGTGACCCACGCTGGCACCGTTCGCGTGTTGTATTTGTATCTATCAGGTAAAAGGAATCTCCTCACTGAGCGCCAGATCAAAGGTGCAGAGCAGATTCTCAAGATCATGATCGCTACAAAGAATGCGTTGTCTAAAGATTTCCCTTACGCATACGAGCTTGATGAGAACGGCGAGAACCCCAACGTCTATGAATTCATTGCCTATGCGTTGAACGATAAGGCATTCCAAGCGGCATTAGATGAATTCAGTGTGGGCTACACCGAAGGCATCATGATGGATCAAGCATTGAAAGATGCAGGGTTCGAGCCTTTGTATGGCACTCAACCTATTGAGTCGATGCTGCCACAGAAAAAGAGCGCGTGGTCGTCGTTCAAGAAGGCAATTGCTGGCATCTTAAATTTTGCTAAAACGCCTTTCAACAACATCAACTTCGTCATGGAGTTGAACGCTGCGTTCGACGACATCTTGTCTGTGCCCACTGGTGGTATCAACGTCAATCAAACGTTTGCAGCAAAAGGCAAGAAGGCGAAGCCAAAGAAAGAACCGCTCAAAGCGCCTGAGTACACAGCTCCCGGTTTTAAGAGTGGTGACGCTCGGTATAAAACCCCAGAAGCCGCTCTGCCGCCTAACCGCTGGCAGAAGGTGAAGCATTCTCTTACTACAGCTGAAGGATGGCGCAACATTGCGCGCGCTATTCAAGACCGTCGTGCCTATGCTAAATACACGCAACGCAAGATCGCTCTGGCTGGTGGTCGCATTATTCGTGACTTGAGCAAAAACTTTAACAACTTCTACGATCAGTTAGTTGTGTCAGCTGCTGAAGCGGAGAACTTCTACAACGGGCGATTGCAAGCGCCTATGGATAACCTGCGCATGTCGGTGCGTGAGTTTGCTTCCTCGATGAACCTGTCGATTAAAGAAGCGACAGAGATGCTGCATCCCATCGTGGAAGCATTCCATGAGCCAGAGCGACGCTTTGTAAAGTGGATGTTGACAGTGCCTTTGAGCAAAGCCAAGACACTTATGCACAATGGTAAGTTGATTAGCCCTGCTGAGCGCCGCGAGCAAATCGTTGGTGACAAGGCCAAGGGTATTAAAGGCATCATTCATCAAGCTGCACTGAACGATCAACAGAAGGCTGCGCTTCGCCAAGAACTTGAATTCCTGACAGGTGGCAAACTTGTCAAAGGCCCTGAAGGTATGTTTACATTCCAGAAGAAGGGCGGCTTCACTGATCCAAAAGGTGGCTACACCCCAGTCACAGATAGAAAGATCACAACTGATGACTTCTATGACAAGGGCGGCGTCTACAACGTGCTGGGTATTGG
>JACCEB010054957.1_pt1 | contig 10195 bp, 9 predicted proteins | sample 7454761 | NCBI WGS metagenome assembly JACCEB01 (sample SAMN15323454, study PRJNA562643) | freshwater metagenome | isolation source: river surface water | place: USA:Blue River Watershed | collected 2017-08-18
AAGAGAAAATAAAACGTGCTAAAGGTGAATTACAAATTATTATTCTTAGAAATAATCAAGAATTTGCTGTTAGTAATGGATCAGAAACAACATTTAATGTTGAGTGTGAAGATTATTTAGATGCTTATACTGCGACAGGTGTACCAACAGGACGTGTTTACCAAAACAATATCTATGTTATTAAGGATTTCGTATTAAAAGTAACTAATAGTGCTTCAGAATCACCACTTGGATTGTTATCAAATAGAATCTATGTTGATAGTAATCAATCAGTTTATAGCACAACAACACCACAAGTATTCTGGGTTAATAATCAAGATGAATTATTGACTAATGATGTTAGTGGACAAACAAGAACACAAATTGACAATCAATTTATCTGGATGGTTAACTATGATTCTATTACAAAATCGGCTGTTGCTAAATTATCTGAGAACATTGGTAACTCTTTCAATAATGATAACTCAAATAGTATCACTAACGTATTATCACTACCTGAGTATAACATCGGATTTAATGAATCAAGTGTATTAAACTTTGTTGGTAATAATAAATCTTTATTGGATCCATCTAAATGGAATGATAATGTTGTATCTGTTTCGTCAACAACAAAATTCTTAAGTACCATACACCCAGTTGTTAAAGATTTAGAAAATATACAAGAGCTTAATAGTGACAAGGTTAAAACAATTAATACTGGTGATAATAATTCTATAATAATTCCAATTAATATATATTTCAAAATGAATGGTTTAGATACAAATCAAAACGGATTAAACTATCAATATATTGATCTTAATAATTCTAATAAAACAACCAAGCATGTTAAGAAGGTTAAATTCTTCTTAGAGAATGAAGCTGAGAATAGACCTTTTGAATTTACTCTTAAATTTAACTTAAATAGAAATAAAGTTATTGTTAGAAAATTTAATAATAATGGTAGTCCAGCATATGTTGATGATTGGTCAAGTACAACTAAAAAATAATAATTTTTCAATCCAGTATTTATACTGGATTTTTTTATTAAGTATAAGCTATATTTAATATATACAATAAAATAAAATAAAATACGTGTCAAAATCTTTTGCATTATTAAGAACAAATGTAGGTTTAACTACAAACATAAAAATAGTTATTAGTAAAGATTACAAACTTAGTTTAGATAGTATTGAATCTGATATGAATTTATCTTATGATAGATTCAAAAATGTTTCATTTAATAAAAGTAATTATTATGATGATTTAATACCTTATTTCTATAAGAATACACCTGCTGATACTGCGTTCTCTATCAAATATGATAATGACAGCGATAATATGTCAAATGACTTTGCAAATCAATATGATGAGCTGTACCAATACGGTGCTAGAAATATTGTTGATAATAAAAACTACTCAGAAGAGTATGAATATTTTGCACCTATTTACATAACTAAAAATGGTTTCCCTAGTAACTTTGTTGTATTCAGAGTTGATGGTCCCGGTATAGCCGATATAAACAAATCAAACTTCAATACTGAAATTTTGAGTAAGTTCAAAACAGTTAAGTTATTTGACTTAACAAGAGAAAGCGTATTCGGTGAATGGATATATATGAACTTTATCAATAATAGCTATTTCCCGGATGCTCCTTTAGAATTTGACTTTAGAAGTTTAGAATTTTGTAGATGGAATGGTATTGACTATGAAACTGGTGGATACGCATCTAAATCATTATTTGTTGATGATATTATTGATGAAGAGAAAGAAATATTCGAATTTGATAAATTTATATTTAATTCTTATAGAAAGAACAAAGTAGTATTCCCTAATATTCTAAACCTAAACTTCTTATTTGATGATAGCCCATCTACACCTGACTTTATTAGAAAGTGGAGCATTAACAGATATTATGGATTTTATTTAGATAGTTTAGAGCGAGTTGAGAAAGTATCACCGTATTTACCACCAGTTTTAAAAGATGATATTCTTATTAGAACAGATAATTTTATCTCATCTACAACAGAACCGGAAGATACATCATATTACCCATTTCTAGAGCCGTGGACAGATAAAAAACCTTTTTATATAGAATATAATGGAATTTATTATAACGTTGAGCAGGTTGAAGAAACTTTAACTAATCAATTAACAAAAGTAAGTACATCTAAATCTGCTGTTAAAATGATTAGTACAAATCAAGCAAATATTAAATCATCAGAAGAAACATATACAGATGTTACTATTTTAAAATATAAAATAATTGGTGACATTGATTTAAGTGGTAAAACATTTAGTGACTTTAATACAAGTTACTGTAATATAGTTGATAACAAATTAGTCAATTATAATGATAATCCTTTATTAATAAATGGATTTAATACAGTTTTAAACAGTAAAAACGCTGATATATGGTTAATAGAAATTGATGGTGTTTATCATAACTTAGTTAAAGAAAGCGGATTGCTAGTTGATTCAGCATTACTATTTAGTGATTACTCATTTAGTTTCTCTTCTAATAGCTTTACATATAAAGTAGGTGGTGTTAGTAAAACTGTAAGTACAATAGTTGATTTTAATAATAAACCTGTACAATTTAGTATTTATAAAGCAAAGTTTACTGATATAAAAGATTTTGACGATAGAATAGTTGATACCGAATATTCTAAGTATGAATATGAATTAGCATCTGATATAACAAATACAGATGAAACTAAAATGTACTTTGATGATTTATCAAGTACTTCTAATCCAATCGATTTAGATGATTTTGTTTATAAAAACGAAGTTGTTAATATTCCTGTGTCTTCTGAATATACAGCAAACTATGAAACATTTAAAGTTGAATCTAACGAGTTATCCGATATTTGGAGAAAGAACCCAGTCTATTCAAGATTTGCATATCAAAACTCATTATCTGCTAATGATGTACCATACCCATTGAATAACTCAATTATATTCGAAGATTATAATAGAACTACGAATATATCTGATATAGAGCCTAAAAGATATGAAAGAAATTTAGATTATTTTTATACAATAAACTCTGCATCAGCATCTTATATACATCAAACATTGCATATTGAAAGATTGAACAGTAATAATGAATTAGATAGTTCATTTCAATTTGAATTAGATAGATATTTATCAACTCAATATGATTATTTCACTTACCTATTTGGTAAAGGATCTTATTTCTATGACGGTAAAATAAAGAAAAATACTAATAAGTTTTCTTATTTTAATATTGGTGATGAAACAATAGCAAATCATACTTTATTCAGAGGAATAAAGTTTAATATCTATAACGTTACTAGCATTAATTTAAACTCTAATAATCAAATAGATAAAATTAACACAAGTACAAATAATACTTTTGCGGATTATAAATTCTCTATACTATTATCTGATAATGATACATCAGTTGTAAATACTTCGGCTACAAGATCATCACTAACTCAGTCATCTAATAACCTACAATGGATTTTAATTGATGAGTGGAAAATGAGCAAAGTCTATCCTGCCGGGTCCTATGTTATTTTTGATGATATTTTATATAAAACTGCCGTTTCTATTGGTCCATCATCACCTATAAGCACAGATGGTTATACATCTAATCCATATAATCAAGGATGGGCTTTCGCTGATAATATAGTTGATACCGGTTTCACTGCATCTATATTCTTTAACCCATTAGGTAATGATAATGATAAATCAAAATTACCATTCATTTATAATAACGGTGATTACTATTTCAATAATGCTATTGCTGATAGTGTTAACTTTTGGCGCCCTGATGTAGCATACACTAGTGGTATAGAAGCTTTATATAAAAGTAATACATATATTTCTATAATTGATAATAATAGATTCAATACTAATCAAGAGTCTTGGGTAAATGTTACAAATGTTAAAGATATTAACAGAACTAAGACATATATGAAAAATGATATAATATTAAATTTACCAAAGTATTATTATATCTCATTAAAAGATAACAACACATCTGATATAACTGATATTCTTAGTTGGAAATATATAGGAGATAAAAAAGCTCAAAACTGGACACTAATACAACTTTGGAGTTCAACTAAAAAATATACAACTGAATATGTTGTACATAATGATACTGTTTTTAGATGTATAGATACTGCTGCTAATGGTGAAGAACCAGGTAAAAGTAATAATTGGAATAGAGAATATAGTATAAAACCTGATACTGATATACCTTACAATATACAGAATAATGCTATAATTGAGATGAATGATAAATATTACTTATGCAAAACTCCGGTACCTGTTGCGGGAGCTAGATTAAGTACATTAGATAACAATATCATTATTTATATACACAAGAGATGGAAAAATATATTAATCAATATAAATATAGCTGATAATACCTATGATAATATCTCAGGTAGTAACAGAGATGATATGTATAATGAATTATATAAGAAACTGACAGGAGCAAATTTCACAACGGCTATTAATGATATTTCTAATAAATACGGATTCTCAGATTATATTTCATATGTTATTATAAATGAAGACGGTTCTTATAGAAAGTATAACTATGATAACATAATTGGACTTCCTTATATTTTAAACTGTGAGGGTCCAGATACATTAGAAGTTAAAGTTCAATCATTAACAAAATCACCTGTTTCATTACCAAATGTTTTAAACCCTGTTAATAAATTAGCTGACGGTGTTATTAAAGATATATCACAATTAAACTATTATAATAACAACCCAGTAGCAGCAAATATAACAGAGAATGATTTCACACCAAAAGTATTTGAAAATTATCATGGTAGTAAAAATATATTAACTAATTCAATCAATAGATTTAGTGGATATTATATGCCATTATTTTATGAAATTGAATTATTTAAAAGAGATACTGATATAAATCCGGGTAATTATATTTTCGATACTACTTTAACAAACTTTGGTATAGCTAAAGAAAGAAAGATTAGAAAGATAAATAGAAAAGGAAGTATTCTTAAATTGAAAAATGATGAGAATTACAAATCTATATATCCTATGTTGGATGAATTTGGTTACTCAGTATATGATTTCTTCATTTTCTCATCAACTTGGGATTTGAAATATTACTTAGAGTTTGATCAACATAATAATGATAATAAAGACTATTTAAAAAAATTAAATAAATAAAATGAGAAGAAGTTATATATCACCAGAATATGATATAACACCTGTTTATGGTACTTTTAATATGCTAGAAGAGAGTACTTTCTTCAGTGCCAAAATGTTAGAAATTGAAGATAGTATAACTATTGATAATCTGGATATAATTTATTATCAAAAAGATAATGGTGAGCAATTAGATTTATCAATTGAATCATCACTACCATCATATGCATATTCATCAACCAATGATAAGAATAGCCATCATACATTAGTAATGGATGATTCACAGCCTAAATATCAATTAGATAATAATACTCGATGGTTATTAAAAATCGAGTTAAATACTATTTTGATAAACTATCTATTCAGTACACTTAAAAAATATAGAACATTTGAAGGTATTAAAAATGATATGACTATTTATAATAACATTGATACTGCTGTATATAGCTATATCAATTTGAATATTCTAAACAGATATAAGTTAAAAGGAGTAGAGTTATATGTTAAATATAATGATTTAAGAAGTCAAAGTGCATTAAGATATAAAAACATCTGGGATCCATCTATTAAAAGCCCAGATAATACGTTAACAAAGATACAGACTCAAACTGAAATAAATGAGTCTTCTATAATCATTTATTTCAATCAGGAGAAGCCAAGTAGTACTTATAACTACAATTATTATTTTAATATTTTATTCGAAAAAATATAAACTTACTAATCTATTATTAATAGAATCTATATGTATAATGAAGAGTTTAAAAAAAATCTTGTAAATTTTCTGAAACGTTTTCAGAATCGGCATCATCATTTGGCTATCTTTCTAATCCAGAACTCAGCATTAACAGAACTTTTCATTGAACGAATAATTAAAAGTTCAGAGCTGGAAAAACCGGAACCTATTTTTAATGACATATCACAAATGGAGGAATACTATAATTCTCTAATTGATGTTGATAATATTAGAAATGAAGCAGAAGTAACAGAATTGCTTAATAAAAAGCTAAATACTTATATTCTAGAAGAGAAATTTGAAGAAGCTGCCAAACTCAGGGATTATATGAAAAAAAATAAAATAAAACGAGTAAATAATAAACTTTAAGCAATTTCTTTTATAAAACAATAGATAAAAAATAATAATTATGACAAACGAAATTTTAAATCCTGAAATAGGAAACCCAGACTTTGATACTTTATATAAAGAAACTCATTTTAAAAAAGGTAGAAAGTTGGAAGATAAATATCTTGATGCTCTATATGACTCTTTTAAGGTAGAAACCCCTATCGCTGGTGCTGTTGTTAAATCCACATATTTAGGTATGATGTCTAACCAATTTGTGTTCAGTGTTAAAGGTTTTAAAGACGATATTAGAGTTGATAATAAGCCAAATGAGGCTAAATATCTTATCAACTCTAATATAGGTGAAGAAATAGATATTTTGATTATGGAAGTTTCACAAGGAACATATTTCATAAAAGGTAGTATCTCTTCTCTATATGAGAACAGAGCGCACGAAAACATGAAGTCTATCGAAGAAGGACAATCAGTAAGTGCATTCATCAGAGCAATTAACCCTGCTGGATATGATGTAGAATTAGTTAATGGTGGTGTTGTTCTTCCAGGATTTATGCCAAATACATTAGCTGGTATTAACAAATTATACGATCCAACTTCTATCATTGGAGAAACATTTGATGTAATGATTGAATCATTCTCAGAAAATGAAGGAACGTATATTGTAAGCCGTAGAAAATATCTACAAAGCTTAATTCCACAAGAAATTGATAACTTAGAGTTTAATACTTTATACAGCGGAAGAGTTACAGGAACTACTAACTTTGGTGTCTTTATTGAGTTCTCTTCTTATGAAAATGGACCTACTTGTCTAACAGGTATGATTCACAAAGCTAACGTTGTTGAGGAATGGCAAAATAGAATAGCAGATATTAAACCGGGACAAGAGATTGAGTTCTATATTAAGGAAATTAATAAGAACAAAATTATCTTAACTCAAATTCTTAGAGAAACCCTTTGGGACACTATCCGTAACGGACAAGTAATCGAAGGTGTAGTTAAAGATGTTAAACAATTTGGAACATTGGTTGTATTGGACTCTGAAACTATTGGTCTTTGCCACACATCTGAGATGGAGAAAATTGGTAGAAAATTCACACCTGGTCAAAGTGTCACCTCAAAAGTATTGAGCCTTGATAGAGCTAGTAGAAAGATCTTCCTAACTATACTATAAATAAGACAACTATTTAAAAAATGATGGATTCCAGTTTGGGATTCATCATTTTTTAATATATAAGTATATGAATTATAAAGCCATATAATAGGAAATGCACAGAATAGATTTTTAGAAGGATATTCCGAAAAACACCACATTCTACCTATCCGTAACATATTGAAATAATAAAAAAGACTTAGATTTCTCTAAGTCTTTTTTATTTCTTTACAACAATGTATAAACTTCTCATTGAAATATCATCACAGTCTTCAATCGTATCCAAATCAATCTTTTTTACCAATCCTCTCTTAGTTACATAATAAATATGATTAACACCATATTTATCATCCAAAAAGGCTACTGTTGATAATATCTCTGATCTAACATCATCTAAGAAAAAACCATGTTTCTTACCTATCACAATGGTGTCAAACTGTTTATTACTTTTAACTTTATAATAGAAATCATCATCCATTAAATAAGACAAGTTGTATTCACAATAATCACTTATTTCTTTTGTTCTTGTAATCTTACTCTCGTAATATTTTAAATATTTCATTACCCACATAATTATTTTATACCACATACTCTAACATCATATATATTATTACTATATATTAAGTTTTTCACTTTCTCTATATTTCTCTAATGTCATAAAAAAATAACCAATTAAACCTTTAAACAACCTTAAACAATTAACCGATTAAACAGATAACTGATAACGAGAAAAAAAACCTTTATGAAAAAGCATTGCTAATCAAACAAGGTTTTACAAATTATCAATATGTAGTTATAAACTTAACAATTTATATAAATTGTTAATTTTTTATAATTTTTTTAAATCATACTTATTTAATTTACTTATCGATTAGTTTTAAAATATCTCCTAGTGACATATTCAAAACATCATCAAAATCTTCCCGTGTTAAATCTATTTTCTTCTTTGATTGAACACAAGCCCAATCGATTATATCAATATCATGTCTATTTTTATCAAGTATAGACTTAGATAATAATTCCATAAAGAACAATTCTTTATTAACAACAAAATCTAACTTTCGCTGTTTCTTAAAATCTGTCCTAATTACTTTATCATCCTCATCATATAATACTTGATTAAGTGACATTTCTCTAGCAATATGTGTTGGAAGCTTTTCTAAACAATATGAATCAAATAGTATTTTTCTACTAACACCTTCGAGTTTAACATAATTAATAATATTATATTTACCCTTTACTTGCAACAACTTCTCTATTTTATAATAACCTCCTTTAACCATTGATTTGTATCTATCAGTTATACAAATAAGAATATCATTTACAGATAATTCATCATAACTAGTATATTTATACACATCATTATCAAATTTTATTTTTGGCAACTCTTCACCACTCAATGTAGTAAAGTTAGTAGTTTTCAAATACCCAGATACATTTACTAGTTTAAGAGAACCTTCACGCCACTTTTCAGTACCATCATTCCAAATACTCAAAACTTCATACTCATTATCTTTTAAAACTCGTGAGCTTGTTTTCTTTGCTATTACTTTCATATTTTTATTTTTCTAATTTAGAGATAACGTCAGCCAATTCTTCATCACTTAAATAGCTAAGTGTTAGCTTTAAGACATCATCAAAGTTCCTAAACATTTTCATATAATCACTCAAAAAATCAATACACTCATCTCTTTGACCAAAACCAAGTGATAATAATTTTTGCTCTCTTTCCATTTCAATACCAAGACAAGTAACTATATACTTAGCATTTGGTAGATAATCTAACTCTCGTCTAAAAGATGACAACTTTTCACTTAATTCGATTATTTTTCCCACATAGTCAAATTCAACAGTATCATTATAGTTTTCCAATCTATCAACAATATCTTTACTGTCTTTTAGTCCAATCTCAGCAAACTCTTTAACTAATCTAACTAGTGCTAATTTAGTGCTTGTCTTTGTTATACAAATTATTTTTACTTTCGGATATATCATATTAAACTACTCTTGTTGTTTGTTCTCTTAATAAATATTTATCAATTATATCTTGGTCAACATTACTAACCTGTGTCAATATATCTCCTAACAATGTTTCTTCATTATAGCTATGGATTATATAATCTGACATTTGATTCTTTTCAATTGGATCCATTTCTTGTTGCAACAAGTCATTGATAACTAGTAATCCCTGATTAGTCATGTATTTACATCTTTTTATTCTATCATTATTAGGGGAAAATATAACAATATTAGAATCCATTTCTAGATTCCATTTTCTTTCAAATAAAATAGATGAATGGAAGATTGTGTACGCAGAATTTTCGTTCTTTTTAAGAAATCTTTCGTGTGCAGTAAGAACATCAATTTCAATAACATCCATTATTTTATTGAATGTTTTAGTATTTTTTATTTTTTTGAAGTCAAGCGATTCATCAGTAAATATCATATCACCAAAAAGAAGTTTCAATTCACCTAATAGTTGTGTGTTGTAGTTCAATATAAATTTGATAATTGTATCCACATCAAATACGGGAATTCCGATTTGTTTAAATACTTTTGCAACGGAATCTTTACCCGAATATCTATTACCACTAAGTCCCAAAACCATCATAATCTTAATTTTTTACAAAGATATACATTTATTTTAAATAAAAAAAGAGTTTTTAAAAATAGTTGGAGACTCTGGTAAATTTAATATATAAATATATGACTGTCCGTAACTCATACCAACAGTCTAAATAATGACAATATACTTTGCGTCTCTGCGCCTTTGCGTGAAATTTGGCTCGCAAAGTCGCGAAGACGCAAAGATCATAAAGGATCATATTTGT
>JACCEB010667366.1_pt1 | contig 10195 bp, 11 predicted proteins | sample 7454761 | NCBI WGS metagenome assembly JACCEB01 (sample SAMN15323454, study PRJNA562643) | freshwater metagenome | isolation source: river surface water | place: USA:Blue River Watershed | collected 2017-08-18
ATATCACCACCATTTAAATTTAATGTGCATTTAGTTCCTATAGGTTGGTTTTCTAAAAACCAATTGTAACATAAAGGCATTGTAGCTCCTAATCTTATTCCAACTACTTTTAGTCTTTCACAATCATTGTGCATACCAATACCACATTTTGTAATATCATAATAATAATTTGATTCTCCTTGTAAATTTTCAGCACTAGGAATTAAGTTTTTAAGTGAATGTCTAATAATATTTGTTATAGGTATACTATTAAAATTAACAATTCTTCCTCTTCCTTCTTCATAATTAGGTTCTTGTTCAAAATCTGCATAACAAAGATTCCATCTTGCATGTTTATTAACAACTCTTCCATACATAAATGCTTTTTTATCAAAATCAAGTGCTGCTTGTTCATTAAACAAATCAACTGCATTAAAATTATGTTCTTTTAAAATAGCATTTACACCACTTTTTGCTACTAAAATATATGCATTCTCTTGACAAGTTGTACCAACAGGTAAAAATTGATTTAAATGTATTAAGTCACATTGACATCCAATTGAACCAAAATAATTTTGAGCATGTAGAAGTTCTTTTAATGTAAAACCTTTTTCTGCTGCAGTTCCAATAACTTGCATACCTCTGTGATTTTCAGCTTGATCGCCAAAAGTGATTGTTATTGTTGAAGTTTCCATTTTACGTTTATATAATTTATTTATTAAATAATAAATATTTTTTTATATCCATTTAAATAAAATAATTAAATATTCATTTTTTAAATTATAATTTGAACTTAAAGAAAAAAATAGTTGAAAAGTTATTTTTTCAGGTATTTTTGTGCATATTTTTTGCATATATTAAAATATATTATGATTTTATGCTTAAATTAATTGCACTTTGTATTTTCTGAAAAATAAATTCATCAAAAATATTTTTATATATAATTTAATAAATTATAAATTTTTCAGATTTAAAATTATCGCTAAAAAATTATGATAAAAAATACAAATTTTATAAATTTATCATTATAAAATTTGCGATAAAAATCCCTGAAAATATTATTTTTTTCTATTATTTATTTATATTTATTTATATTTTTATTTTCTTTAAGTACTACTTTTAATTTAAAAAAAATGAATATAAAAAAGAAAAGTTTAAAATAAATATAAAAAGAATATATAAAATTTAGATAAAAATATGAACGTATTATATCAATTTGATAAAGTCTATAAAGCAAAAGTCTTGGAAAGACCCTCAAAAATATGTAAATCACCTTATTTAGCAGATATTCAAGTATTTGGAGAAGATAATGAAATTATTGATGAAAATGTAATGGCTCATTCACCTGCTTTAGGTTGTTGTGGTTTACTAGTAAAAGATACAAATATTTTAGTTACAAAATCTGCAAATCCTAAAAATAAATCAAAATATGTGATTCATCATGTATATTTGGTAAATCCTCAAAATCAAGTATCTTATATTATTGGTATAAATCCTATGTTAGGAAATCCAATCACAAGAGTTTTATTAGAGAGAAATATGATTAATCCATTTACAAATGTATCAGATATTCAACCTGAAATGACAATGGACGAATCAAGATTTGATTTTACTTTTTTACACAATGGACAACCATGTATTCTTGAAGTTAAATGTGTACCTTTAGCTGATTATGTTGATGTTTCCGCAAAAGAAAGAAAAAAATTAGATTTATCAAATTATCAATTTGATGAAAAAATTGCTATTTTCCCAGATGGTTATCGAAAAAATCAATCAGAACCTGTTAGTGAAAGAGCTGTTAAACATGCAAATCATTTAAAAGAATTACAAAAAACAGGAATGTACAAATGTGCTATTGTGTTTTTAATACAAAGAAGAGATGTAGTAGCATTCAAACCATCAAATTTGGATCCTATATATAAAAAAGCATTGTATGATGCCGAGAAAGAAGGTGTATTGGTCCTTCCAATAGTAGTAAATTGGAATAATGAAATTTGTGAATATGTAAAAACAGTACCTTTATTAATAGAAGAATAAAAAAACCGATATTTATTGTTTACAAAAAAAATCTATAAAAAAAGTTGCTAAATTTTCTTTGAAAGAACTACTATAATTTTTTAAATATTCAAAATTATAAAATGAAAATATATTAACTTCAATATCTTTTATAACTTCATAATTATATTTTACTAATAAATCAGCATTAGTAGGAAGTATTAATTCATTATTAAAATCGATTTGATTTTTAGGAACTAAAATTATACCTAATTCATCTGAATAATATATATTTAATTCTTCATTTTTATATGGTTTAATATTATTTTTTCTATGTATTCGATCTTCACATTGAAAATTATTATTACAAATTGTTATTAAATCATTTAAATTCATTTTCTATTTTATTTTTAAGTTAGAAATCTTTTCTTTAAATTGAATTAATTAAAAATTATATTTTAATTAAAATAATTATTTATATTTTTTTATTTGGACTTAAAAAAATAATTATTTAATTATAATATTTAAAAATGGATAAATTAACAGCAGAAGAAAAGTACCAATATGCTTTGACAGTTGGTGAAGAATGCATTCAAGAAAGTGAGTTAAAAGAATTATTCGAGAAAATTGAACATCCTATATGTTATGATGGATTTGAACCATCTGGAAGAATGCATATTGGACAAGGTATTTTAAGAGTTATAAATATTAATAAATTAACAAAATGCGGATGTAAATTTAAATTATGGATTGCTGATTGGTTTGCTCAATTAAATAATAAAATGGGAGGTGATTTAGAGAAAATACAAAATTTGGGAAAATATATGATTCAAATTTGGTCAGTAGTTGGATTAGATATGGAAAATGTTGAATTTTTATGGGCTTCTGAGGAAATTAATAAAAGACCAAATGAATATTGGACAAGAGTAATGGATATTGCGCGTTTAAATAATATCACACGAATTAAAAGATGTTGTACAATTATGGGAAGAAAAGAAGAAGGTGATGATATTCCAGCAGCACAAATATTTTATCCTTGTATGCAAGCTGCAGATATATTTTTTTTGAAAGCTCATATTTGTCAATTAGGTATGGATCAAAGAAAAGTCAATATGTTGGCTCGAGAATATTGTGATCAAACAAAACCTAAAATTAAACATAAACCTATTATTTTATCACATCATATGATAATGGGATTAAAGAAAGGAATGGAAAAGATGTCAAAAAGTGACCCTGACTCAGCAATATTTATGGAGGATACAGAACAAGATGTGAATAGAAAAATCAAGAGTGCATATTGTCCAGAAGGAGATGAAGATTTTGATAAAAACCCAGTGATTGATTATATAAAACATATTGTTTTTGGATATTATGGTAAATTTGAAATAAGTGATGAATATAATTATGACGATTATATAAAATTTGAAGAGGATTATAAAAATAAATTATTACATCCAAGCTTGGTAAAACCAGCATTAGCAAAAGCAATTAATCAAATTATAGAACCAGTAAGAAAACATTTTCAGGAAAATGAAGAAGCAAAAAAATTATTTGATAAGATTAAATCATATAAAATTACTAAATAATTTAAAATTTTTACGTTAATACTTTTTTTAGTTAATATTAATTTTTTTAGTTTAAAAAATTGATAGATAAAAGAATAAAAATTAAAAAAAACATTTAAAATATTATAATGTCCTGGATCTGGTCATAAAAATGTCTACTCGTTATCAGGGGAGTGCTCTTTTGATGTCAGATGAGGAGAGATCATGGGATCTTTTTATCAAATTCCTAAATGATCACGGTTTTTATCCGTCGGTCACTTACGATGACAAGAATGCTCGTCTGCAAATGCAGAATTTTGCAATCGGTATCAAGTCGGAGATCACTCCTGGTACGGCTTTCGAGTATAAACTCAGGGTGATCGACAGGAACAATTTGATACAGGATGAGTATCCCATTATGGGACTTGGTGCCTGTGTCGCTGTTTTGGGAGCTTTCCGGGACGCTCAAGCGAGATTTGGTTAGTTCTAAGAACGTAAATTTATAATAAAAAAAAAATTTGATTTTTATTGCTTAAAAAAGTAAAAATATTAATAATATAATAACAAATTCTGTATAAGAATATACCAAAATAACGCTAAAATGGCAAAGATTTTTCAATTCACACAACCTATTCCTTCTACTGAAATGAAGTTTGACGATGACTTTGATAATGAAGAAACCGATAAGATTAATATTTTAAATAAATTTGACATTGATGAATATATCAGTGGTAAGTTTAAAAAGTATTTAACTAAAAAGATTCGTAATCTTCTTGAAATTGTTTATTATGATACTGCATTTAATGATGATGAACGACCAATGACAACTGATGAATATGAAGAACTTGAACAATTGGTTGAACTTATTGAAGAGGAGATTCAATCTACTAAGAGAGAAAAGAAACAGACTATTTTGGAAGAACTCTTCCAATACATTAATATTAAACAAGAATATAATAATGACAAATCAAGAGCTTTTAATGATTGGAGACAATCCGCAAATGAAGAATTTTATGATGATGAAGAGGCAATTGATGAATATCTTCAGAATGTTTATGATCAATATGATATTCATGGAACTCCAGGTATTGATTATGAAGATGATGCAGATGATAATGAATACAATTATTCAGAAAATGATAATTCAGAAGATAATGATTCAGAAGACTATGATTCAGAAAATAATGATTCAGAAGACGATGATAATTCGTATCAATTTTAAATTATCAAGATAATTATTTATAAAAAAGTTAACTTAAAGAAATATAAATATGAATATATGAAATAAAAATTTAATAAATAAATAAAAAATGGAAAAATACAACTTTTATAATAATATAGATAAAGATATTTGGAATATATCTTTAATATTTAATCATGAAGAATATGGTATGTTATTAGGATTAAATAAAAACAATAAATTTGAAATACCAAGTGAAATTGTTAAAAATGATGATAATTCATTAATTGAAGTTTTGAGTAGATGTTTTTTAAAAAAAATGATATCTTATGATAATATTATAGTTCAACAATGGTTAATGACTGATTTTAGAAGTTATTATAATGAATTATATAGTGTAGAACCTAATAAATTTAATTATGATGAATGGTATAAAGAGAATATGGATTATTTAGAAAATAAAAATACAAAGATGAATTATGATTTAAAGTTTACAGATATTATAAAAAATAAATTTGAAAATTGGGTTTTTGAAAATAAAATTATGGTATATGATGTACCATTAATTAAAAATAATGAAAAAATTAAAAATAGAATCTATATTATTAATATTGAAGATATGGATTTAATGACACAAGAATTAATAATGAATTATTCATATTATTATGAATATTTTGTACATGAAAATAAAAAAAAAGAATATAAAAAAATGATAATGACAAAATTAATGAATATTCCTGAACAAGATTGTATGAAAAATTTACAAAATGCATTTGATTATATGTATATGGGTGTTTTGATTTAACTCCATATATTTTTTTATTATAAATTTTTTTATAAATAATTATTATAAAAATAATATTAAAAATAATTGATGAAATTAGCAAGTTAAATTTACTAAGTCAGGAACTTCATCTTCTGAACTTTTTTTCTCTTCAAGCATTTGTTTTTTAATTCTTTCAATCTCCTCTTTCATTTTATATTCTTTCATTAACTCATCTCTTAAATCTAAAATAAATATTTGTCTCTCTTCTGAAAATGTATCTAAAAAGTTAGCTACCTGACCAGCTTTATCACCAGCTTTTTCACTATATCTTAATACACCACTCTCATTTTTCTGATTCGTTTGATTTTCAGCAATTTGATCACGTACTTGATGAGTAAAATTCATTTTGTGAATAAGTGCAATAACTGTAGCACAATATGGTACATCCATGATTTTATGCAATCTTCCTTCTGTAAATGCTTTATGTTCACCGCGTTCACATGCATCATCGAATTTTCTTTCTTCCCAAAATCGTTTTGTATAAGCCATTGAAGCTTCTGATAAAGAAATAGGACCATCAGTAGCCATTGATGAACGATTGCGAACAATATCATATGTACCAATCATTGTACTTCCCAAACATTCAATACCCATAGCTTGATATTTTAATAATAATTTAACTCTTGATAATAATGAATATTCATCATAAATATCATCATCATCAACATGAACAATAATTTGTGATGATGAATTAGCAACACCAATATTTCGTTTCATAGCAATAGTGTATGGTTCATCACCAGGTTCTAATTTAATATATTTAATACGAGGATCTTTGGGGAGAAGAGGTCCAACCGTTTGATGTTCACTCATTCCAGTTGTAACATCTTCAACAACAACCCATTCAATTTTTTCTTTGGGATAAACAAATCCAAAAACATTATACATAGCCATTGCGAATAATGTACGACGATTGTATGTAGGTGTTATAATACTAACTTTGGGAAGATTATGACCTGCAATATCTGGAAGTTTTAAAACATAATTACCATTTTCATCAGTACCTGATTCAGGAACTCGTAAACCTTTAAGAGTTTGAGTCATGAAAGAATAATCAACCATTTTACCTTCAATATCGGAATAACCCTCTTTTTGAATACAGATCATAGGATCAGCCATATAACAATTATATTTAGAATGAATTTTCTCAATATAAAATCTATCTATTTCACTATCATAATTTTCCATTTGTAAAATATCATTAACTAAATCTTTATTTTTTAAATTAATCATATAAGCATGAGTAGTCCATGTTTGAACTTGAGTCCATCCAGGTTGTTTTTTCTCTAAAATTCTAAAAACTGTACCTCCAAAATAAAGCATATCCCAATCCTCGGGGACCTTTTTTAATGTGGAAATAGCATTAATAAATTTAGCATCATCCTCAAAAATCATAACCATATCGTGTTTATTTTCAGCTAAAACATTTTTAATAACAGTTAAATGTGATTCTAAACAACCTCTTTTAGGTGAAGAAGGGTGTTTATCAGCTAAAAAGAATTGAAATGGAATACCTTTTTTTTCAAATTGATGTTTAATAAATTTTCTTTTCTCTTTTCTCTCTTTTAAGTTAATAGCATAAATCGGGATTTTCTTTAATTCTTGATTTATAATCATTTTTGAATATATTAATTATTTAAATATATATTTTTTTCTTTTTTTAAATTCATTTTATAATTAAAATTTAATTTTAATTATAATATAAAAAATAAATGTTTATTTATTTATTCTTCTTTTTTATTTAAAATATATTTACCTAAAAATGGTGATATATTTTCTGTGTATTTAACATTTTTTTTATATGCGTCATAGGCATTTAAATCATCTATCAAATAAACAGGAGCTAAAGGAAAAGCAAAAAATGTACTAAACATATGATTGCAGAATTTATAACCTAATAATAAAGGTTTATCATCTTTATATAATTTATCATTGTAAAAAAATGGTCTTAAAAAACCATATGTGTAAATAGAAGCTAAACTAAATTTCCAAAACATTTTTTTTTATTAAAATTATTTAGTTATTTTTTTTTAAGTTCAATAAAAATATTGAACCTGAAATTATAAATGTAAAACCATTTATAAATATTAATTGGTATGGTATTGTTTTCTTTTCTAATAATGATTTATTTATTAGTTCTAATGATTTAGAAAAAAGATAAATAGAACCAAATAAAGAGGAAGACAGAATAATTGAATTATACATTTTTTTATTTTATAAAATTTAATATATTTTTTTAAGTTTATTTAAATTAATTATATTTATTTAATAATTCATTAAATGATGCATTCTTTCTTCAAAGCTGAGAGGATCATTTTTTATTTTAGTAAATTTTGTGTTGTTGTAAAAAATATGAATAAGCGGAGTACTAAATAAAATAGGAAAAGAATAACTGATAATATTTTTTGATTTTGATAACATTTTTGATGTTTTATTTATTAATTATTAATTAATAAATTTATTTTAAGTAAAAAAAATGGAGTAAAATTATTCATCATAGAATAATTGTATAATTTCGACTATTTTATTTGTTTGATTTTCAGGTTTTAACCAATATTCAATTTGAGTAGATAAAGCTTGTAAACGTTCATTCCATTCTTTTATTTTTGATTTTTTAACAACACAAATACCATTGTTATTTATACCCCAACAAGAAGATATATTTTCACCATCTTTAGTATAATCATCTGGATTAAATCTTAAAAATATAACTGGTCTATGTTGCAAATCTTGAGATATTTCCATAATTCTTTTATTTTCACAACTAGTACCATAATCAATATGTTGATTTTCATCAACTTCGACAATAATAACTTGATAACCTAAATCGATTAATATATCAGGACGACGTCTAGAACAACCATCTTGAACTCTTTTATCAGTTATACAAGTTACTGTAGGGAAGTTTGTTTTAATATAATCAACAACAGAACGCTCTTTTGTTTTATAATTTCTTGTTACTGGTCTATCAGGAAACATATGAATAAAACATCGTAGACAATATCCTTCATATTTGTCAGTAACTTGTATGGTACATAAATTAGTTAAACATTTTTTATTTTTAACATCGATCATTAAATCTTTTTTATGATTTAAACAATACAAACCTTTTGATTCTCCCTCAAAATTATAATTAGGTATTTTTTTACAACCATCTTCAATACATGTTTTATTTTTAATATCAATCATTGAATCTTTTTTATGAAAAGTACAATATAAACCAATTGATTCTCCTTCATAATTATAAATTGGTTGTGTTGTACAACCTTCTTCGATACATGTTTTATTTTTAACATCAATCATTAAATCTTTTTTATGTAAAAAACAATATAAACCTTTTGATTCTCCTTCATAATTATAAATTGGTTGTGTTTTACAACCTTCTTCTATACATGTTTTACTTTTAACATCAATCATTGAATATTTTTTATGCAAGGAACAATATAAACCATTTGTTTCACCTTCATAATTATAATTTGGTCTTATTTTACAATTTTCTTCAATACATGTTTTATCTAAGACATTAATCATTGTTTGTTTTTTATGCAAATTACAATAAAGACCCAATGATTCTCCTTCATAATTAAAATATGGTCTTTTTTTACAATTTTCTTCAAAACATGTTATATGTTTAACATCAATCATTAGATTTTTTTTGTGTAAAGAACAATATAAACCTACTGATTCTCCTTCATAATTATAATTTGGTATTTTGTTACAATCTTTTTCATTACAAGTTTTACTTATTATATTTATCATCAATGTTTTTTTGTGTGAAAAACAATATAAAGCAATTTTTTCTCCTTCAAAATTATAACTTGGTCTTTTTTTACAATCTTTTTCTTCACAAGTTTTATGTTTGACATCAACCATATTTGTTAGTTTATATTTTAAACAAAATAATCCTTTTTTTTCGCCTTCATAATTATATAATCCCTGTGTTTTGCAATCTTTTTCTTTGCACATTTTATATTTTATATTTTTAACTTTATATTTTTTAATTAATTTTTTTTTAAATCTAAAAATTTTTACCTAAATTATGTAATTTAAATTTTAGTGAAATATTTTTAGTAAAATGAAAATAAAAATGAATTAAAAATATTTGAATTTAAAGAAATATAAATAATAAAATAGAAGTATTAATTAGATAACAAAGATAAAAAAATGGGGATACCGTCACTCTTCGTTTCTATTGTGAAAAATAAAGCATATTCGAACATTTTAGCCCCTGTGGTTCCTGCTGAAACTGGATGCGATTATTTATTAATCGATTTTAATGGATCAATTTATACAGCATATGGAAATATTATTAAAAATATTATTGGTAAAAACCTTAATAAAAATCAAATTGAAGAATATATTATTGCTGAAGTAAAAAGAGAACTTCAAGAATTAGTTTGTGATATTATTCAACCTAAAAAATTATTATACATTGCTATGGATGGTCCTGCACCTTTTGCTAAAATTGCAGAACAAAGAGGACGTCGTTATAAAGCATATTATGAAAAAATGTTATTTAAAGAAATGAAAAAGAAGTTTAACGTTGCAGATGATAACGAAACTTGGGACACATCGGCTAACATTGCACCCGGGACCCAGTTTATGGAAAAATTAGCAAATGAATTAAATGAAATGATTGAAAATAAATCATTATCAAGACATAATGAAAAT
>JACCEB010766147.1_pt1 | contig 10195 bp, 12 predicted proteins | sample 7454761 | NCBI WGS metagenome assembly JACCEB01 (sample SAMN15323454, study PRJNA562643) | freshwater metagenome | isolation source: river surface water | place: USA:Blue River Watershed | collected 2017-08-18
AATTTCCAATAAATCTTCTCAAACAATAACTGATTGCTTTATTACTAAAAATAGTTTATCTGAAATCTTTCATAATCAGGAACAAAAAAGATATATCAAGACAATTGATACACTACTGGAACAAGAAAAAATACTAATAAAAAGATATTGTGAACTATGGATAAAATTTAATAAAGTCAAGGGAAAATCATTGATATTTCCAGATGGATTTAACACTTTGTATTATGATGATGGAAAAATTAAAATTAAAGATAACACTTTACATCTACTTTCAAAAAATTATATACATACTAACAGACTTATTGAAATTGTCTTTGCAAAATTCTTTATTGATAAAATTAACAAAGATTTATTGCAATTTTATATTAATGACAAAAACCCTAAAATATTGCTTGTACATAGATTTGACATTAGAACAGATATACCTATTGTTTGTAATGATGACATTGAATTATTAAATCTAGAAAATCAATGTCTTAGAGGTATTTATTATGTTATGATTAAAAGAAAAACTTCTTTTGAAAGATTTTTATCTACCTACGAAACAATCATTACTAATATGTAAAAAATTTGTTATTTGTATATTATGGTACATACTTTATATAATAAAATAGTCTGAATATATGGATAGCCTAATCGCCTCTATTACAGGTACATTATGTGCTGAAATTCTAACACTTCCAATTTGCACAGTTAAAACTGTTCATCAGAATTCTAATAACAAGTATATTAAAGATACAATTAAATCAATATATCATAACTATGGATACAAGGGGTTTATTAATGCTTATACACCAGCAATTGTATCACAAATTGTATCTACATCAACTAAATACTCTTTTTATGAAATTATTAAATCATATAGAAAAACAGAAAAATCTGATTTAATAAATAATTCTATAAATGGTCTAGCTGGAGGTATTTTAGGTAGTCTTTTTTCTCATCCTATAGATGTTTGGAAAAATTATTTGCAAAGAAATCAAGTATTTTCATTTAAAAATTTTAGTTTATATTATCAAGGTTATAGTGCTTCAATATATAAAAATGCTGTATTATATTCTTGTTTATTTCCTATTTATGATTATTATAGAACTAAATTTGATAATCTATATATGGCTTCTATGTGTACAACAGTTACTGTTAGTTTTATTATACAACCATTCGATTATTATAAAACTGTTAAAATGGCTGGAGCTACTAATGTTAAAATATCAAATTTTACTAAAGGTTTTACCCTTATGCTAGCCAGGTCTTTACCACATTTCACAATTACAATGTATATTACTGAATATATTAAAAATATTGTTTAATAATTTTTTTATAATAAAAAATTGAAATTTATAAATGTCTAACCTGCATCATTAGATTTTGTATTAAGAAATGAATCCAACAACCTTCTTCACTATGAACGCTGCTTTCGACTACAACCCTGAGAACATGGCTCCTGAGCCTGTAAATGTGCGTGGTAGACCACGCAAGAACGACGTCACCTGGACTACAGATGATGATGGTATGCCCTATATCGCCTTTGATATTATGGGTAAACGTGTCCTTCTTTCATCGTCTTTTGACCAGGTTCAAAGCCTTTTTAAGGCTTTGAATACAAAGGACATCAAGAAGGTATTCATGGTAATTTCCGGTAATGACTTTACCTTTGAATATCTTGTTGACAACAAGCTTGAACTCGAATATGAGACTGGAAAATATTTTAGAGTTCTTGAAGTTCGCTTCGACCACACCGACCGTATCCTAAAGTTGTATGAACCCAGTCTTACCACTGAGGACTCACTCCAGCTTTATCGCTACAAGACAGTTAGAGGCGAACTACAAAAGAAATCCATCGAAAATGTCTACAAGTTAGCCATTTTCACTGGCACCCCTATTATTTTTTAATATATGATATTTGGTTAGATTGTCTAACTATATCCTATATTAAAAAATAATGTGTATTCATAATCTAAGTGTTTTTCTATCATTCTGTGTTTTCATAAATATTTTTCATAAAACTTTATTTAATCCTAAATATAAAAAAATTGAAAAAAAACACATTATAACCACGTTAATTACGTAAACCAATCATATAATAATATAAAATGCCGAAATCAAACTTTAAAGTTCGTAAGTCTATATTAGAGGATGACCCTGAAAATGGGTTTTCAGAGAAACCTACACATGGACCTAATTCGTGGAGAGTAATGGATTTGTCTGAAGAGATTAAACCACAAGTTAGAACTCCACCCAAACAACCTTCCGGCAGATGTATATCTAAACCATCCTACGCTATCATAGAAAATGAAGATGGTACAATTATTTTACAAAGAACGATTAATGAAATTACTGAAGATGTTATCAGTATTTATCCAAAGAAAAGCGAATGCTCGTTTTGCAAAAAAGCTGGACGAGAATATAATCATTCCATGAGGCTTAATGACCATCCTACTGGTCCTGTTGTTTGTGAATTCTTAAAAACTATATCCTGTTCCTATTGTGGGACTAAGGGACATACGGGTAGTTATTGTCCTGTTTATAAGGAAGAACTTGTTACATACAGAAATAGTGTTCAGGTTAAACAAGAGGAGATTTCTGTTCCTACCCCTGTACCTGTTCTTGTTAAAAAGGAATTAGAAACTCCTGAAAGAAAATCCAGTATATTTGATGAGGAACTTGTTGAATCATTTATGCATTTAAATATCAAGGAATCTCATGAACCGAGAAGTAGGTCTAGTTCTGAAGATTCTTTAGATGATGCTGAAACTCTTCTTAAGGGCTTTTTACCAACTAGGCTGTTTGAAGATGATTGCTCCGAATCTACTGCAAGACTATCTGCTTCATCCAGAGCTAGAGGTCCTTCTCCAAAGCTAGTATCAAAAACTTGTGATTATTGTAAATCTAAAAAAATGCCCAAGTCTATTTATTCAACGCATTCTATGCACGTGTTGAAAGATGGACAGTTTACTATTATTTGTCCACTATTTTACCAACATAATAGTTCTGAGTATGAAAAGGATAATATACCTGAAGAAAATAAAGAGGGAGATGAAGTCGAGGACGAAGATGCTGCTACTCTTATAAATTCCTTAGGAAAGTTAACTATTAATAGTTGTCAGGAAACTGTTGACTTTGGTGATGTTCCTAGACCGAAGTTCTCTCCTGAACCAGTTAGACATTCTCGTACCCCAAGACCTTCTGGGTTTACTACTCGTTCAGTTAATTCTTCATTACCATATGTTAGAAGTCAAGCAGGTTCAATTAGTTCTGGTGCTTCAATTGGTTCAGTTGGTTCTTCTTTTGCATCAACCATATCCTCAATTACTCAAGCGTCTGATGAGGATTTTAATTTTAGTCGGGAATTTGATGAATTAGATTTGTCTGGTTCAGTTTCAAGTCGGCTTACTGGGCTTACTGGGCTTCCTGGGCTTCCTGGACATTTTGGTAGTTTCCAAGATGGGTCTGGACCATTTAAACCATACAATCCTCATGAATATTCTAGTAATCCTAGTAAACAGGAACATACTAAAACTAAAGATGGATCAGGAATTCGTAGGGATTCTGTTCATAGTGATTCTGTTCCTAATGGTTCTGTTCCTAACATTCCTATTCCTGTTACAATTAGTCACACAGTTTCTCATACTCCTGCTGGAGTAGTACCTGTTACTTGTAGTTCTCCGTACCATCATTTACAACATGCATCCGCACTAGGGGGTTTTGCACCAGTGCGAGTTGGCTCGGAATCTCCTGGAGCTCAAAGTTCTCTACAAGGTTTTTTCAAGACTGAGACTACAACATATTTTTACCCAAGTCCTGCTCCAAGTCCAGTTCCTGGTATGATGCCGGGGTCCATTTCTTCTTTTAACTAAAACATTATATATTTTATAATGTTTTCGATATAAAAATTTTTACACATTGACTTTGTTTATTATAGAATAACCTCTTAGATAATGATACGATATTATAGACATTTGATTACCATAAACTAATAAATATTCAGAACATTCAACTGAATTACCAGGTATTATTTCTTTTGAGTAATTCGAGCTTATGTGACCTATTTTTAATCCATCTTCTAAATGAAATATAATATTTGATACTGGATAATACATTTGAGATAGTGTTATATATATTTTTCTATTATTTGGTATTTTATTTGGTACATATGTGTATAGTAAATCTGATTCTAATTCAGTTTTATCAAAGCATATTCCAAAACCCTGGTCTATTTTAATTATCAAATAAAATATTATTTGATCATTAGAAAACAAGTAATAAGGATTGTTGTTAATATAGCCCATAAATTGTATCTTTTCCCCATTTGATAATTTTACTGTTCTTTCTCTTATAAATATATCAGTAATTCTAGGAATTATACTTTCGTTAATCTCTAATTTATTACCTAAATCTTTCCTTAGACTTAGGATTGTGCCCATTTTATATATATAATATATTTATAAATTTATATTTTCAATTATTATAAAAATTATTACTAAAATGCACAATACATATATAGATTTTTATAAACTTCTGCTACCTAAAAAAGTTGAAAAATCAAGTCATTCAATATTCTAATATTCCTATATTACATACGATATACTATCATACTATAAACATGTCGAACTTGTGCACTACATGCCACATGGTTGGACACACGTCCGAGAGATGCAAGACTTTTGTCAAGTGCGCCAAATGCAAGAAGACTGGGCACTACACTGAACAATGTTATAAGGGTAAGACTGCTTGCGAGCACTGTGTTAATTCTGGACGCCCTACCTTCGTCTGTTACAACCATACTTCATCCGAATGCAGGGACTTCAAGTGCGATAGATGTGGAGCAAATGGACATTACGGAGAGGATTGCACTGCTTCTGCGTGTGGTACTTGTGGAAAGTTCAACCATTCTACTGAAGATTGTTACCAGAATCAAACTCGTTGCTCCCACTGCGACAGACTTAATGAGTTTTACAGAAAAAATAATATCAGGAAAAAGATTCCGAATATCTCTATTACCACACACACCTCTGAAATGTGCTTCCATATCTGTCAGAGTTGTTTCAAGTCATCTCCCGACACACATCATGCTTACACTCACACTGACTTCAACTGCAGGCATAAGGTTAGGTACCATTATGTTATAGTTAAGCCTCAGGACGGTGCAAAGGTTGAGGCTGAAGTCAATGATGCGGGCGAAGTTAAGGTCGAGGCTGAAGGTAAGGTCGAGGCTGGATCAGCAGTCAATGATGCGGCCGAAGTTAAGGTCGAGGCTGAAGGTAAGGTCGAGGCTGAAGGTAAGGTCGAGGCTGTTGTAGTCGATGACGCGGCTGGAGCAGCCGCTGGTGCAAAGGTCGAGGCTGGTGCAAGGCTTACACGGGTAGAGAAACCAGCGGTAGTTAATGAGGTCGCCGATGCAAAAGACGCATCTTCGGCTCTTCAAGTAGAAATCAGTGCTCTTAGTGAAGGAGCTGTTGCCCTAGGTAAAGTTAACAAAAAGAGAAGACAGGGTGTGCTCGGCATCTAATTTATATAAAAATTGATAAAGTTATAAAATGTTCTAATTTATTTATAAAAACTACATTTAATGAATGATTCTAATCAAGATAAAGATTCATTAAATTTAGATGAATTTTTTGATGTTTTTTCATCAGATGAAAATAGTAAAAAAGAGAATTTTATATTATCAAACAAAACACTATCTTGTATTGAAAAAGACGAAAAAGAAAATAGTAAAATTATTACAAGTACAAACCTTATAACTAATAACACTATTAAATCTAATATTCATTATGAATATTCATTTGATTCAAATATATCTGATTCAAATTTAATTTTTGACCAAAATCTCGGTATAAATATTTTATCAATTAAGAACACTGATAATCTTTACAAATATAATCTTAGTTGTATCTATTTGATATCTATAGGATATGTAAAAAACCTTAGAGAATTATTTAATATCGACTCAAAGTTTAATGGTGATGATATTCTTTGTAAATATGGATTAACAAAAAATCTGTCACGAAGAATTATTGAACACGAAAATGATTATGGTAAAATCACTGGTTCTCATCTTTATCTTAAATACTATACAGTTATAAATATTCAAAAATTATTTTTAGCAGAAACTATTCTCAAGAATAGTTTCCTTAGACTTGGATACAAATTTGATAATTGTGATGGAAGAGCTGAATTGGTAATAATTCCAAAAAATGATATAGATACTGTAGAAAAAGAATACGAAAGGATTAATCTTTTTTTTAGACATAATGAATATATTTTTATATGAAACATTACTAAAAAATTGATAATTGTATTTAATAATTTGAGTTAATATATATAATATATATTTAACATGTTCAACCAATCTTTAATTAATGATACTAAATACAATCTAATGGTTAATACATTTTATGTTTTAGAAAATTCAATTAAAACTCTTAAACCGTATGTTAACTATTTCTCAAATACTCTTAATGATTACGAAAAAACTCTTGTAAAAAAAAGACTAGAACAGAATATTAAACATGTTCAACAACATAAATCATTACGTATTCCAAACACTATAAATTTTATTAATACAACTACTAATTTAGATAGTTTGGAAATTTCGAAATTAGAAGCTCAAAGAGCTTTTGAAATTTGTGTTGATAATGGTGATGATGACTTGGCATTAGAATTTATCAAAAACTATAATATTGATTGTGAACAAAATTTTGGTTCTACTAATTGTCCAATTTTCATTTGGATTTTAGCTAGTAGAATGTTTAAAACTTTTGACTACATTATTGATAATTATAAGATTAATCTAAATGCAAAAACTCCTAAGGGCACTGATGTTTTTGAATTATCTCAACTTTTTGGTAATCATAAATTACATAACAAATTGTTATCAATCAGTTCTTGATAAAATAAATAATTTGTAGATTATGTAATGACATTTTATAAATGTCTATTTATAATTATTTTTATATAAACGTTATTATATAATTTATAGTATATTATGATATCATTAATTGCGAATCCTGACAATGTTGTTGATGAAAATGTTCTTTATATTATATTAACTATTGATGATGAAGTAAATCAAAAAGCCTATCAAGGTCTATACATTAATTTAATTATCAAAAAAGTTGGTACTCTTAATCAAGTACCTACATACAGATTAAGATATAATAATGAACCTTTAACTTTTGAAATAAATAAATATACTTATGGAGGACCTGGTACTTTTCAAGTTACTGCTAACGTTTATGATGGTCCTAGTATTGCATCTACAAGTTTTATTGTGTCTGAAAAATTTAAAATGGGTAATATAAATATTGGAGCTGGTGTCACTAGTAAAGTTCAATTACAATCACAAGCAAACTCTAATTCAAGAAATACATATTTCCCTAAATATGTTGAACCTGATCCTAATTCACAAAAAGTTCAACAATCTGGTATTGATTATTTTAAAACTACTAAAGTTGAACCTGTTAGTAAAATTACCACTGATGAACCAGCTATTAATATAAATAAAGTTCAAGGAAGAGGAAGAAACGTTGGACCAGGAGGTTTTTAGTTATAAAAATATTATCTTTTATACCTGTTAAATAAACCTGTAAAATCTGTATACTCTAGTATATTACTTTTTCTAAAATAAACTAATGAACCATATGTAAACAATTCTGTTTGATTTGGTAATGAAATTACTTTACCTATTAGTTTTTGTTTGTATATTGGTTTATCTCTGTTAATTTCTAGTTCTTCTGTTGAAAATAATACTTCTAGCCATATTTTTTCATCAAAATTACTAACTAAAACATAATTTTTTGAAATAATATTATGTGGTAAATCCATGTAATATTGTGTAAAAACTCTTGTACAATCAACTACTCCTAATGGAGCTAGTCTTTCTAACTTTTGTAATAATATTATAAATACTTCTGGAATAATTTCTTTGTCTAATTTCTCGCCATTTGTCTTATTTGTTTGTAAAGTTGGTGTTGATGTTTCTGAACTTGACTCAATTGAACTAATATCTGAAATCATTTCTAAATCAAGATTATTATGGTCTAAAATTAATAATATTTATTCAATTTTTACGTAATAAAGACTATTCTAAAGTTGTGGTGGGAAATCCCACTCCTACTCTATTTTTATATATAAATATATTGTAGATATATAACAATGGCAGATTCAAAAACTACAGCTCCTGACTTTCCTGAAACTTCTCAAATTAAACGTCTTCCTATTGAGTACGATCAAAAGATAAACGTTTTATTAAACGGTATTATGTATAACGCTACTCAAGCTAAAGCTATGTGCTTTGTTACCGACACTATGGGTAACATCACTTTAACTGCTAAAAAAACTATGATTGCTTTAAGAGATGCTATAATTGGTGGTACTGAAGGTAGTATTATTGATGATTTTATTGCTGAAGATGAAGGTGCTAACTTTGCAGTATTATCAGATGATGGTTTTACCTTAGAAATTTACAGACCCTTCTACATTAGATACAAACAAGTTGCTATGTTAAAAATAGTCGAAGATTTTGATTTAACTGAAATCAGAGCTCTTGATTATGAATCAACTGAACAAACTGATGCTGAATGGGTAACTGCTTGGAATAACATTATCGAAGCCTGTGGTAACAACCAACGTGGTTTCTAAATATTTTTATTTATTTCTTTATTTTTTTATTTTTTATTTTTTTATTCCATTATTTCTTTTAATTTTTCTTTAGTGTATTAAATAAATATAAACAATAATTAAATAATTAATTAATAATTATTACTACTTATAAATTACAATATTCTATTTATAAATGTTTATGATTATTAATTAATTATTTATTTTATTTGATTTTTATCTATTTATACACTTAAAATAAATAAAATTATATAATTTTATTTTATCTTATTTTTATATAAAAAATGAATAACAAATTGTCATTGAGTAATATGCCTACTAACTATTTAAATGATTTTATAGTTAAAAATAAATGTGACTGTAGTTGCGAAGTTAATGATTATATTAGAATAGTTCCTAAAGAATTTGATGATATGTATTTAGATTTATATAAACAACTAATATACAATATTAATATTATTAAATATGTCGGTAGTAAAAAAACTTTATTATCATTAATTAACGATATTGATAATATATTAATCGAATTTTGTAAAATTGAATATAATTATTCAGAATATGGAGAAGATAAAATATTCTATGCGTGTATTCCTTTTTATTGTGATTATAATAAAATTTCTACTATAAAAATTTCAGATGGTATTGACTTTTCTAATCTAATTAGTATTAATTTAAATACTGATGTATTAACAATAGACACAATATGTAATAATCTTATTGAAAAAATTTCTAAATATTTAATAAGTTAAATACACATTATGGACAAAACTATAACAAAAATTTTGACAAATGATTTTGATATTATTAAACATATTTATTTTTGTATTTATCAAATAATTTATAATATAACTGTAATTTTATACGAATTTGATTATTATTATGAAAGAAATAATTTCTCATTTATTGCTGATAAGTATAAAAATTTTACTATAACTATAACAAATAACAACAATTGCCTTATTTATTTCGATGATAAATATTATAGAGAAAACAATATTATGTATTTAGTAAGAAATAATAATATTTATTGGTTAGATAAAAATATATACTATGTTAAAAAAGATAATATCATAATAGAAGATGTCGATAAAACATTCCAATCTATTAATGAAAGATTTTTTATTGATTTTAATTTTATTAATATATTAAATAGTATTGCAAAAATTATTAATAAATTTATTTTTTACAATAAATATATACTAGTAACTGAAAATAAAATAAAATTTTTAAACAATTGTAATTTAAAAATTATTAATCTAAATTTCTTTTTTTATTTAAATAATGGTTTTTTTTATGTTAAAGATATTTGGGAAATTATTCAGGATAATAAAAAAGAAAATATAATGAAAATTGGTATGAATTTAATGTATTTGTACAGAGAATTCTCATCAGTAAATTTAAAAATAACTAGTAATACATTAAGTACAAAATTTTTTTTATAAAAATAAATTTTCATTATTTTTTTCATTATTTGTTGAATTTTTTTTAATAATCGATAATGAAAATAACAGTATCAATATTATTATTTGTGCTATGTCTATTTTGGAAATTAAATTTATTAACTTTTTTTTTA
>JACCEB011356311.1_pt1 | contig 10195 bp, 10 predicted proteins | sample 7454761 | NCBI WGS metagenome assembly JACCEB01 (sample SAMN15323454, study PRJNA562643) | freshwater metagenome | isolation source: river surface water | place: USA:Blue River Watershed | collected 2017-08-18
AAAATCAAAGCAAGTGTAAGAGCAAAATTTGTGAAAGTTTTTCCAGAATATGATGCTGAAGTTGATAAATACATTTCATTGGGCAAACAGAGATGGATTGACGAGAATGTTGGTGTTTGGGTTTGATTGTTTATTATTATTAGTGGTTATAAATAACAATTACTTAGGTTTTTGTTATTTTGAACGTTAATTAAGGAAATGACTAATATTATTATTATGTCTGTTTTAATTATTATTGATAATAGGGAAACAAAATTATATTCTGGTATTATTGACAGAGATTTAGATAAATATAAAGATAAAATTGAAATCAAAAAAGAACAATTAGATATTGGTGATATTCATATTAAATTTAATGACAGTCTTTTTATTTATGAAAGAAAAACTGTTAAAGATTTATTATCATCAATTAAAGATGGTAGATATAAAGAACAAAAATCAAGATTGTTGTCATTATTATCATTATCACCATTGACAAACATTAATTATATAATTGAAGGTGATACAATAACTTCAATTAAAAATCAAAATAATCAAAAAATATTAACTAGTGTTTATTTAAATTCATTTTATAGGGATAAAATTAATGTTATATTTACAAGTGATACTAATGATACCATAACCTTTTTATTATTATTGGCAACAAAAATAATTGATAAACCTGAAAATTTTAATATAAATATAAATTCTGAAATTACTCCTTTAAATACAAATAATGATTATATTGATGTATGTAAAATCAAAACAAAGAAAAATGCAAATATTGATAAAGAAACATGTTATTTACTTCAATTATCGCAAATACCATCAATTTCAAAAGAAATTGCTAAAAAAATTAAGGATAAATATCCTAATTTGAAGACATTAATTAAAGTTCTTAATGAAGAAGAAACAAAAGAAAAACAAATTAAATTATTGTCAAATATAGATGGTATAGGAAATAAAAAAGCATCTATTATTATAGATTATTTATTATTTGTTGAATAATAATGAATATTTTTTAATTAATGTATCTATATCTATTCTTTTTATGACATCTGGTTCTAACATTTGTGTAATTATTTCAAAAATTTCAATAGGTATTTTTAAAATTTCTTTTGCATAATCTGAAACAATGATTAGAAAAATAACTTCAATTAATACTATACCTAATTGATATATATCAAGTTTTTCACCAAAAATTTTATTTGCATTTCTTCTATAATCTTTTTTATTAAATTTTTCACAATAAATATTATTTTCTGTTATTATAAAATTATATAAATTCATTAAATGTTTAAAATAAATATCATAATTAGGATCATATGCATTAGTTAAATAATTTTTTAAATTATCTAATAAATCATTGCTATTTAAATTATAATTGTAATTTTTATTTTTAGAATCTTTTAATAAATATAATTTTAAATCATTTGGATAATGCAAAAGTGTTCTATATTTTAAATTAGTTATATGTGTTTTAAAAATATCATTAAAATTTAATAATAATCCAAAATCTATTAATATTAATTTATCACCATTAAATAATATATTATTTAATTTAATATCACTATGTGACAAATTATTTTTAATTAATAATTTTATACCATTGAATAATTGTATAAATTTTTTGAAAAATTCATAAGCATCAAAATTTGATTTTAAATTATAAAAAAATACTTCCAAATCTTCTCCACCATCTTCATAAATAATTTGATAAATTTTATTTGCATCAATAATTAAGTCACAATCACTCATATCTTTCACATGTGAATTAATAAAAGATAAATCTATTTCACAATTGCTAATCATTTTAATTGTGAAATCATTATTTTTATCAATTTTAGATATTTGATGATGTCTTTTTAATTCAAGTTTATAATTATTTTTATCTTCAAAAATTTTAGCAATAGTATTATCTATTAATAACTCTTTTTTAATATCACAATGATAAGCAGGTTTAACAACACATCCATATTGTCCACTTGTCAAATATTTACTATGACTCATATGTTATCTATTTATTATTTTTATTATTTTAATGTTTTCATAAAATCTTCCATATTTTTAGTGTTCATACTTGAATTGCAATTTTGACAAATTGGTCTTAAATTACTTACAATAGTTTCACCACCATTTGCTTCTGAAATCATATGACCACAATGAAAAGATAATTGAGTAATATATGTGCATTTACAACAAAGACACTTAGATTTTCCAATTTCTTCACCTATAAACATATTCCACACTAATTTTTTCATTGTTGCTGAAATCTGTGTTTTCTTTTTTTTGATTTCTTCATTGCTTGATATTGAAGAATTGTCAATTTCTTCTTTAGGTTCTTCTTTAGTCTTCTTTTCCTTTTTAACTGTTTTAGTTTTAGTATTTAAGGATTCTTCTAATGGAACTGCTGAAGCTATTTCAATTTCTTCTTTAGGTTCTTCCTTAGTCTTCTTTTCCTTTTTAATTGTTTTAGTTTTAGTATTTAAGGATTCTTCTAATGGAACTGCTGAAGCTATTTCAATTTCTTCTTTAGGTTCTTCCTTAGTCTTCTTTTCCTTTTTAACTGTTTTAGTTTTAGTATTTAAGGATTCGTTATTTTGCAATGGTTCATTAGTTAAAATTAATAAATTTTTAACTAATTCATTTATAGCATTAATTTTTGCTGCCATTTATAAAATTAATTATTAATAATTTTTATATAAAAATCATTTTTTCTTTAACTTTATTTCTTATTTAATTATAAAATGGATTTAAAAAATATATATGATTCTTATAACTTTTCCAAAGTTAACATAGAAAAATTTGTAAATAAATGTGAAAATGTTGCTCATGCTGTTGTTGATATTAAACCTATGATTAGAAAAATTTTAGAAAATACTGATTATATAAGTTATAATATTTTTATTACAAAATTAAATGAAATTATAGAAGAATATATTGAATATCATAGAAAAACTTACAATGAAACTGGTAATAATAGACCAATTTTTATTTTAAATTATTTAGAAAGTGACAGTGAATCACAATATTATAAAAATAAATCTAATGTTTGGATTTATAATTATGTTTTAAATTATTTAAATGATAAATATTCACGAGAATTTGAAATAAAATCGATTAATGGATTATTTCATTTGCGTTTTGATGTTATTATAAATGAATTTGGTAAAACATTTAATGAAAATGATACTATTATTGTAGTAGATGATTGTATTTATACTGGAAATCAAATGGGAAGACAATTAAGATCATTAAAAAATGAAATTAAAAAATATTTTAAATTTTATTTATTAATTCCATATGGTTCAGAATATGCCAAGAAACATATTGAATTTGATTTTAATTTTAATTTTAATCAAGAATATGAAATTAGCAAAAGAAGAAAGTTAGATCATGAAGAAAAACATGTACAAAGATTATATTTTTCTCCAAATATGCAAATAATTAAAACTATTTCTGATATATTAGATGATGATAGAATTGAATTATCAGAATATTATCCATCTAATATGTTAGATGTTGATAGATCATGTTTAATTTACTTTGATCATAAATTACCAGACATATATTCAGTTCCATCAATAATTTATTCAGGTGTTGTTGCAAATCCAAAAAATGCAGAAATATTATCTAGTTTACGTAGCGTAATTGAAATTAATAAAGAATATATACAAAAATTAGACATTGTACCAATTATAAATAATTGTGATAATTATAATATACAAAATGGAATTGGTTTAATGTCTCCTAAATGTCCATATCCACCTTATAAAGAAGGGTTTGATGATTTTATAAGAAAAATACAGGAATTTAATACTCAACGTCAACAATCAATTCCATCAACTGGTGGAATGGGTAAAATATTAAGTAAGAAACGAGTATTAAAATCTTCAAAAAAATAAAAATTGATAATTATCATTATCATAATAATAATTATAATGAATCGTCCAATATATAAATTTAAAAAATGGATTGATTTAGATAAACTTGATTATAAATTTTTATCTAAGAATCCAAATGCAATTGATTATTTAAATGAAAATATTCATAAAATTAATTGGTGTTGTTTATGTGTAAATCCAAATCCATTGGCAATTGAAATATTGGAAAAAAATCAAGATAAAATTAATTGGCATTATTTATCAAGAAATCCGAATGCTATTTCTTTATTGAAAAGAAATCCAAATAAAATTAATTTTGAAGAATTATCATTGAATCCAAATGCAATTGATATTCTTGAAAAAAATCAAGATAAAATTAATTGGTATTTATTATCTAAAAATCCAGGTGCAATTAAAATTCTTGAAAAAAATCAAGATAAAATTTATTGGTCACAATTATCATGTAATCCTAATGCAATTGATTTACTTGAAAAAAATCAAGATAAAATTGATTGGTATCGATTATCTAATAATCATAATGCAATTGATTTAATTGAAAAAAATTTAAATAAAATTAATTCTGAAATAATGTTGGGATTAAATACAAATCCGAAAGCACTTAAATTATTAAAAATAAATAAATTTCTTTATTGGGATATACTTTGTTATAATCAAAATGCAATTGAATTAATAAAAAAAAATCAAAATAAAATTAATTGGTCTATTTTATCACTTAATCCAAATGCTATTGAAATTCTTGAAAAAAATATAGATAAAGTTAATTGGAGTGAAATATCATCAAATCCATCAATATTTGAATTGGATTACATAAAAATGAGAAAAAACTTTGAAAATTTAGAAGAAGAAATCATTAAAGAGGTTATGAAACCTTCCAGAATAATTAAAAACTTGGAATTATATAATTATGATATTGATGATATGTTCGATTAACTATTTAAAAAGAAATATAATACCAAATATCTTTTGTAAAAACCATTCATATCCATATTATTATAAATATTATGTTCAATCCAATTTTTAACATAATAACCAATAATTGCTAATGTTTTTGTTGCTGAATAATCTTTTACAAGTGCAGAAATTTCCCATGATGTTTCATAATTATCAATTGGTTTTGCATTAATATTAAAATAATATTTATATCGATGATTATTATAATCAAATGTATATCTCATAACATATTCATTTTTAGATTTAATTAAATATAAATATTTTGAATTAATATTATTTCTATCTTTTTTATTAATAATAATTAAAGGTTTTTTATTATTTTTTATTGTTTCATATACATTGAAAAATGAATTATTTTGATCTTGTTCAACAAATTCAACACCACTAATTGATTCATCTTTTCCATTATCATTTTTAATAAAATTAATTACTTTATTATCATCATCTTTTACATAAATCGATCCTCTAAATAATCTATTGTCAATTTTATCTATAAATTTCTTTTTTGGATCATCTAAATAATTTAAAACTAAATAATTACTGCTATTTCTAATTTTTAAATTATGAATATAAGGTAATTTAATAAAACCAATCAATGATTCTTCTAATGATTTTTTGATAATTAAATTGATATTCACAATATTAAATGCCAATGTTGAAATAATAGTTAAGTTAAAAAGTAGACTTTTTAAGAATAATTTCATGTTTATTATATGGTGTCATTTTCTTAAATAAAAATGAAAATAAAAAAAAGGCGCTTCTAGAAGGACTCGAACCTCCGACCTAACGGTTAACAGCCGTTCGCTCTAACCAACTGAGCTATAGAAGCATGTTTATATTTATAAACTTATCCTTATATCATTTTTAATATTAAGTTTCTTTAGGTTCCTTAGTTTCTTTCAACTCCTGTAGTTCCTTACTTTCTTTGGGTTTTTTGGATTGATTAAAGTAAAAAAAGGACTTATATGGTTGAATATAGTAAGTTCTATACATTATTATTGTTATAATAATATAATAATTAAAAAATGATTTTATATACAAATATAAATTTTATCTATCACTATGAAATCTAAGATTATTAACATCAACACAACTCGTGAAAAGAGATCTTTGTTCAATCGTGTAAAAACTATTGCAATGAATTCCAATGGAATCTTATTTGGAGGAGTTGTTAGAGATGATATTATTGGCAAACATTTCAGGAGCAAATTTATCAGGAAAGATTTGGATATTGACAAGTATTGGGATCCAACATATGATGTGGAAACCAAGCATCGCTTAATTATTCCGAGCGATATTGATGTTTTCTTTCGCACTGAAAACCACTCAAACGCATTTCAAAATCGTTTGAGAGAGTTTGTCAGAGATTTTAATGGTCATATCAATATTACAGATGATCTCAATTTTAGACAATTTGATTATTCAACAACAAATCCATATCTGAAACATAAGATTATCACTCTTAGTATTAGAATTGGAAGAACATTATTTGAATCTGGTATGGTTATTAATCTTAAGGTTGATCTAATTGAAATATGCAATGCTCATGCCAGTAGTGCTAATAATCGGAGTTTTATCAGTTTTACGTCGACTATTGAACCACCATTCAATAATTTGGATTTTCTATCGAATGTCTTTATTATGGAGAGATCTTCTTCTGGAGAATTTTCAGTTAGGTTGTCTAACTCCACTGGAACTCCTATTGATAGAATGTCTTTCAGTGAAAAGACTCATGTTTCAGCAATGATTATAGATGATATGATTAACTTTCGCACTCAGTTTGTTAGAAATGTTGATGGATATAGTTCGGAGTTTATTAATTGTTTTCGAATTCTTAAAATGATCTCAAAACCTATTCCATGGAATATTACTAATCTACCTTTCAAAATGATGCCCATTAGTGAAGTTACTGATGATATTGATGAGAACTGTTGTATATGTTTACAGGAAATTAAAACTGATGATGAGTCTGCTGAAGTTACTCAAGTTAATACTTATAAGGAAAAAAGCAGATATTTGCATCGTAATTGTTTCATTGAATATTTGCACAAGGAGCAAATGCAAAAATATGTTGATTCTGAATCAAATACTATTCAATGTAGATGCCCTTTTAGAGGATTATTTAAATTTGGCGATTGTCACGCAAATGTTAATTATATATAAAAAGTAAATAAATATTCTATTTATGGAATTTTTGTTTATTAAAAAAATTATTGATAAAAAACTTTTCGATAATTCAAGTGATATTATTATTGATGAAATTTTTAATTATTATGATAACAAAGAAAAATTAATTGATTTTAATAATTTATTGAATAAAGATGAATCAAATGATTATGAATTTATTATTGACGTTGATACAACTCCTTTGAATGAAAATGAAACAGAAGAAATGAATATTTATATATCAGCAATCAAAGAAGAAATTAATAGAATACAAAAAGTTGTTGAATATTTGATAGCAAATGTAGATATAAATAAAATAAAATTGCTTAATTATAAAATTTATAATTATGATAATACATCAAAATTTATTAAATCTAAAGTTAAGAATAATAATCATAATTTTGATTTGAAAAAATTTATTTTAAAAAATAAAATTGATAAAAATGAAATTATTGAGAAAATGAAAAAAATGACCATAAAGGATGTAGGACAACAAGTATCTGAAAATAAGTTAATGATTTACTTTTTATTAATTAAGATAATTGATTTTTATAATTATTATAATAAATGTTTAACATATTCATTGAAATTATTGGAAGAATATCCTTATATTTATAAAAACAAGAATGATTATTTAATTGAAATAAATAATAAGTATATGAATGTTACAAATGATGAAATCAATTTTTATCATTATAATTTAATTAAAAATGCATATGTATCTACAAATAAATTAGGTGATACAATTAACTTAAAGAGGGGTTCGGACAAAAATTTTGAAATATCATTTAAATAATAGAGGATGACTAATAAAAAATTTTTAATCAAACGTTTAATGGAATATCCACAATTATCTCAATCAGATTATATTTCATTAATACAAGAAAAAAATAATTTAATTCAAAATAATGATTTAATAATAGATGTAGATATTAAGATCGATAATTTAGATAAACAAATAAATTTATATAATGAAAAACAAATGTTAATAGATTTAATTAAAAATACTTCTCCAGTAATTAGTCCAGTTACTTCTATTATTCCAGTCAGTTCTTTTTTTCGACCTCCTTCATTTTAACGAACATAAATTTCATATGCAATAGTATCACTGCAACCTTGTACCTCGGTTCCACCCCATCTATTATCATCGCGACATGAAAAATCTCTCATTCCAATACCACAAGCACTATCACAAGTAACTATTTCATGTCCTTCATTATTCCATACAAATCCCCATCTTACTTTGAAACCATTACCAGTTGAAGGATGTTCCCAATTTATACCATAGAAATTAAATCCATATTGACCACTCCATAATGAAGTTCCTGTATCTGTATTTTTTCTTCTCCATTTATTTAAACCAGTTGCATGTGATAAACCATATTTTGCCAAAAAATCTAAATTATTATTTGTATTATCAAGTCCACCTGTTCTAGTTCTTCTATTGAAGAAAAGTTCTCGCATTGGTTCTGGTTCACCATCAACACGACTTGATCTTGCTAATTCGCGCCATATCCAACCCCTTGTATTTTTATTTTCAGTTGATATTTCAATATCATCTTCGGTTTTTCCACCTTCATTTTTTGATATATAATCACCTCCTCTACTAATTGAACCATTACTATTTTTATAATAAAAAATTGCCATCCATTCACGTGCGTTATAACTATTAAAAGCATCAGTTTTAATATCAAAAACATCAGGGTTCAAATCAGAACTATAAATTGCATTACCTATGCTACTTATATTTTGGAGTTCTTTATTAGTTTTAATACTAGATTGAGTTAAAGATTGTATACCTAACGCTGTTTGTAATGTTTTTTTTATTGTTTCATAATCACTATTTAAAACTCTTTCATCAGTCCAATATGTTGAATCATAATTAAAAGTTTTACTATTTTTTACACCTCGCATTGCTAACATCCAACCACCTCCATAATATGCCTCATTCATAATGCAATAAATATATTGTGTTGCTTTGTCATTAAATTTGATCCAATAATAACCATCTGGAAAATCAACATGTTGAATACTAGTAGAACCTCCTTTATATCGTTTAAAAGTTCTTACTAGTTGTGGTATAATGGCACTAGGATAAGCATTTGAATCCGTATTGCCATCTAATTTATTACTTACAGCGACTTGATAATCAGATTTATCAAAAGTTGCTGTATTTTTTAAATAATCTGATTTTACTGTTGAATCAACTATTGTATCTTCATTTGCAATTATAACTGTTGCTTGTGAATCAGAATCAGCAAAATTTTCATAAGTGCAATTAATATACATATACAAATAAATCAAAAAAATTATAAAAATTAATATTGTTATATTAAATAAAATTATTTCAAATTTCATTTTACTTATTATAATGAAAAAAAAACAAATTATTTATTTATTTATCGTACATATATTTCAAACGCAATAGACTCATTACAACCTTTTGTTTGTGTTCCGTTCCATCTCCATTCGTCCCTACATGAATGATCTGCCATACCAATACCACATGCAGCATCACTTGTTTGATTATTAATATCAACTTCATTATTCCATATAAATCCCCATCTTACTTTAAATTCACGTCCAACACCCCACATTCTACCTGATAATGGATATTGCCAATTAACACCATAAAAATTAAAACCTTCTTGAGCACTCCATAAAGTTATACCTGTATCTGTAGTTTGTTTTCTCCATTTATTTAATCCACGAGCATTTGATATACCGTATTTAGATAAAAAGTCCCAATAATTATTACTTGAATCAAATCCACTATTATCACCTGCTCGTCTATTATAGAATAATTCTCTCATTGGTTCTGGATCTCCATTTGCCTTTGTAGTTCTTGCAACTTCGCGCCATATCCAACCACGAGTATTTTTATTTTTTGATGATATAGGTTGTGGATTTGTGCCCTCAGTTTTTCCACCTTCGCTTGCTAAAATAACGTCACCACCTCTTGTTATCATTTCACCAGTCTTATGATAAAAGATTGCCATCCATTCACGTGAATCATGAAAATTAAATGCGTCTGTTTTAATATCATAAATACTTTGATTTAAATCAGTTTTGAAAATTAAATTACCAATACTACTAATAGATTTTAAATCATCATTTTTTCTGATTATATCTATGTCCATGTCACCAGTTCCAATTTTTAATATATCTACTAGTGTATTTTTAATATTTGCTTC
>JACCEB010681568.1_pt1 | contig 10193 bp, 4 predicted proteins | sample 7454761 | NCBI WGS metagenome assembly JACCEB01 (sample SAMN15323454, study PRJNA562643) | freshwater metagenome | isolation source: river surface water | place: USA:Blue River Watershed | collected 2017-08-18
AGCGCTGCAGGAATTGCTCGAGCCAGTCCACCGATTCGGCATCGAGGTGGTTGGTCGGTTCGTCGAGCAGCAGCATGTCGGGCTTGGACAGCAGCAGCTTGCACAGTGCGACACGGCGCTTCTCGCCGCCGGACAGCACGCCGACTTTTGCATCCCATGGCGGCAGGCGCAGCGCATCGGCGGCGACTTCCAGCTGCAGTTCAAGGTTGCCGCCATCGGCAGCAGCGATGATCGCCTCCAGTCGCGCCTGCTCAGTCGCGAGCGCATCGAAGTCCGCATCCGGCTCGGCATAGGCAGCATAGACGGCCTCGAGCTTGGCACGCGCTTCAAACGCTTCGCCGAGGCCGCTCTCGACTTCCTGGCGCACCGTCAGCTCGGGATTGAGCTCGGGCTCCTGCGGCAGGTAGCCAATATTCAGGTTCGGCATCGGGATGGCTTCGCCCTCGATGTCCTTGTCGATGCCGGCCATGATCTTCAGCAGCGTCGATTTGCCGGAGCCGTTCAGGCCCAGCACGCCGATCTTGGCACCGGGGAAGAAGGACAGTGAAATGTCTTTCAGGATCTGGCGCTTGGGCGGAACGATCTTGCCCACGCGGTTCATCGTGTAAACGTAATTGGCCATGGTGTAGGAGAAAACAGGAATAAGTCGTCGATGACCGGATTGCTTTGTGCCTGCATGCCGCGCATCCGGCGGTGTGGGCGCCAGCGGGGAACCGCCCCAAGCAACATCACACCCAAGGGCGCCAATTTTACAGGAGAGCCCCCATGTCCCGACCCACGATCTCACCCGGCTCGCAGCAATCGCGCAGCGGCTATCCGCCGCCGGGCGCCCCGCAGCAAATTCAGCGACAGCTACAGGACGACACGACCATTACGATACGCACGCACCAGCCTGGCAGTTCGTCCGCACAGACGCAGGGTGCCTGGCTGGACACTCACAATGCCGAGAGCGTGCAGGGTGTGCAAGACACCTGGGACGGTGACGGCGAGATCGACGATGACGCCAATCGCGAGGATGCGCAACTGGCCTGGAATCGCGCCTTCGGCGCGGTCAGTGCCATCAATACTCAGATCAGGGAGCTTTGCAGCCAGGATGCAATCAAGTCCGCCGACCTGACATTGATGTTCAAGGCCTTGAAGTCTGCACGGGCGAGCTCGCAACTCAGCCTGCTCAGGCGCGGAGGCGAAGACAAGGTGTTGCCGGCACTGGGGGCGGGCCTGCTCAGGCTCGTCAGCAAATTGTCGCAAGCGCTGGCTGATGCGCGGGATGCGGCGCTCGATGTCCGCGAATTCGACACCAGCGCCATTGCCACGGTCTGCGATGGCCTGCGCGCCGCGATCGGCATGACCCGCGGCGAATCCCTGTTCACGACGGTCCAGCTGTCGCGCCTGAAGGCACCGATGCGCCTTCTCGTCGATACGCTGATGCAGCGTGCACTGGCCAGCGGCCTGCCGGCCGAACAGAAATCCAACTATGAACTGCTCTCCATCCTGAAGCTGCTGTCACGCGGCCTGAAGCTGCGCTTCAAGACGGAAGAAGGCCAGTCCGACACGCTGCTCAGCAAACATTCGGAGATCATCGGTGAGGTATTCTGGAAATCGCTGCACGTGATCCGCGACTGGCCCGCAAATCCCGACGAAAAGGGTGGCAACGAGTCTTATGTCAGCATGCTGGATACGCGCCAGCTCGGTATCACCATGGTGCAGCTCAACACCCTGCCCAAACAGCAGTTGCGCGACCTTGATGAGGAAGTCGAAGCGGGGCTGACCTGCCGCCAGCTGCTGGGTCAATGTGCGCTCAAGCTTTGCGGCGGCAAGGCGCTCATTGAATTCAAGCTGTGGACACGGCCGAATGCGTCACCGTTGGTGGAGAAGATGGCGCCGGTCCTGTCCCACGCGCCGGTGTCGTCCGTGGTCGTGGCCAATATCTCGAATACGATCAAGGACTTCTCCGAGACTGCGATCATTCCGGCCACCAGCCCGGAACTGCCAGGCATCAACAGCAAGCTGCTGCGCTGGATGAATGCCACCCTGCTAAGCGGCGATGCAGCGCCTGATTCGCAAAGCTTCAGCAATTTCGCGAACTTCCTGCGCACCATCGCCGAGACAGGCCTGCGCGGGCAGCCTCTGCCGGTCGAAGACGTGGCTGAATTCGATGCCGTCTGCCGTCAGGTCCTCGAAGGATGCACGCAGATCCGCCCCACAAGTTCGGCCGACGACGGCGATGTCCAGCACCTCGCGAACTTGGCCAGCTTCGTCAAGGCGATGGCGCGCCGCGGCAAGCTCGAAGGCTATCTGTATCGCCGGTCGGCAGGCAGCCTGGTCCGGGCCATGACGCCACATGCCGGCAACGTGCAACAGGCGGAATCGCTCAGCGGGCTGCTGGCAGGCTGCGTGTACTTCATGCAGTCGGGCGTGCTGCCTGTGCAGGCGGTGCAGTCACTGGTCGAGTCGCTGCTGAACAACGGCACGCCGCTGGTGAAGCCCTACTGGCAGGCGTCCATGCGCAAGCAGGTGCTGCAGGCCATCGTGGGCTGGTTGAGCGACCTGCGCGTCGCGCAGTTTGGCGATGTCGCCCATGCAGTGGTACCACCGATGCCACCGATGCCACCGATGCTCGATGCCATCCTGAAGTGCCACAAGCCGGGCGATGAGCCGCTGGCTTACCTGAAGGCGCTGCAGCTGATCGCACAGCGCTATCCGGCGACATTGGTGAACTACCTGCCCTTGCTGTCGGCAATCACGGCACGTACCGTGACGCTGGCCGATGCCGCCAGCGTCATAGCGCAGGCCATCAGCAACATCGGCGATGAACCGCCGGTGGCCGCGATTGCCGTCGATGAGCCGCCACAGGCACCGCCGCCCGCGCCCAAGCCCGTCGCCGCCATCGAACCGGTCCGCCCGGGCAGCGCGAACTGGCAACCCATCGGTGGCGTGCTGGTCAAGCCACCGACGACGACGGGCGGCGATGAGGGCAAGGCGGGCAAGGAGGGCAGCCTGCGGCTGGCCAATCGCAAGAAACACCGTCAGGCCAAGCGCGAGCGCATGCAAGCCAGCGAGCCGGTTGCCAACGTGCGCAACACAGCACCATCCGGAGAACCCGCCTCAACGCAGGCTACGACCAGCAACACACGCCACATCATCACCAACCTCACTTCCAGCGTCATCAACCACATCAACGCCAGGCCGACAGCGGCGAGCTCGACGACGGCACCGTCGAGCACCGCCAGCAGCAGCGCAACCACGACCAACAGCACCACCATCAGCACGACCAATACGAAGAAATCGGTGCCGACAGCGTCCAAAGCAGTGACGGCTTCCCCCGCAAACAAGGGCAGCAACACCAAGGCTGCCGACAGTGGTGGCGACCAAAACAGCGACAAAGCCAACACCGGGAGCACCAAGGCCAACGCCAACAAATCCGGCGGCAAGAACTCAACAACCAAAGGCACGAATCAAGGCGCCGGCAACAAGTCGTCCGGCAAGGCATCCATCAGCACGACGTCCACCACGAACCTGCCCAAACCCCCGCAAGTGAAAGGCACGCCAAGGGAGCAGTGGCAATTCCATTTCACGAAGTCGAAGGACGACAGTACGCAAGGCCTCGACGCCTTGCTGAGCCGCGAGCCGGCACTATTGATGCAAAAGACAGGCAGCGGTGCAGCCGCGCAGCCGGCGCTATTCCATGCAATCAGCCGCGGACAGCCCGAAAAGCTGAGCTGGTTGATCACGCAGCTGGAAGAGCGCGGCATCACGCTCGATATCGCAACCATCTTCCCCATGCTGGACCGCGTATTTGAAAGCGCAACCCTGGTCGAGGACGGCCACAAGCAGGCGCTGCAGCGCTTCATCGCCGCCTGCGAACGACGGGTACCTGACTGGCAGGGCGCATTTGCCGCCTACCTGAAAGAGCAAGGCGCGATGATCCCGGTCGGCTTCGGCCTGACGATAGCTCCCGCCTCCGCCTCATCTGCCGCTACAGGCACGTCCGCCCGCATGACCTGGCGTGAGCGCGAGCGCTACAAGGGGGAACTGCGGTCAGCGAGGCAGCTCAAGAATGAGCTGGACGCAGAAATGCTTCAACTGACGGGCGGCCGTGCGCCGACCATGGAAGATTGGCAGGCCTACAGCGCCATGACTGCTGCTCAGCTTCTCAAGAAAGGCAATGTCGACGGTGGCCTATTGATCGAACCGGACGAAGACGGCGACATCCAGATCATGCGCCAGGTCCGTAACGGGCAGTGGAAGATGGCGACGTCCATCCTGGATGCAAAATTGACCACCGAGCAGCTGCTGGCCAGGGACGCCAAGCAGCAGAATGTGCTGATGATCACGATTACCAAGGGCCATGCGCCGATGGTGGATACGCTGCTGGAGGTCGCGAGGAACCAGGGGGGTGACGTGCTGCTGCGTATGCTGACTGCACGTGATGCACAGGGAAACACCCCGCTGACCCTGGCTAGCCGGGGCGGGGATCAAGCGCTCGTCAAGCTCTTGCTCAATGCCGGGTATGTGAATGAACAGCTGATGCAGGGGAGTGCCGGGGCGCTCGCGTTTCACGATGCCGTGACACGCAATGACGTGCCGATGGCGAACCTGCTGATGGGTCACGCCGTTGGGCTCGGCTTGGAACACGATTTCTCGGTGAGTCTTGAAAACTTGCGCAGATGACGCCTGCCTTGGTTGAGGCGTTGCCCCCGAGTCGGAACCTTTAACGCCGGCTCGGGATCTCGCCGGCCGGTACGTCGGCGCGCATCCGCCACAAGCCTTCCAGCGAGTACAGCGCGAGCGCACCCCAAATTAATCCGAAGCCGATCGCGCGATCGATGGTGAATACTTCGCCGTACACCCAGACGCCGATCAGCATCTGTATCGTCGGCCCGATGTACTGCAATAGCCCGATGATGGACAACGGAATGCGACGAGCCCCGGCAGCAAACAGCAGCAGCGGTATCGCCGTCACCGGACCGGCCGCCATCAGCAGCAGCGTCAGCGACAGCGAATCGCCCCATGCCTGCGAATTGCCGCTGCCCGGAATCAGCAGGAAGGCGGCCGACAGCGGCAGCATTGCCAGCGTCTCCACCATCAGGCCTTCGAGCGGGCCGAGCGATGCAGTCTTGCGGATCAGGCCATAGACCGCAAAGGTCACCGCGATCACCAGTCCTATCCATGGCAGCTGCCCGGCGCTGATCGTCAGCCACGCGACACCGCACGCGGCAAGCGCGATCGATGCCCATTGCACGGAGCGCAGCCGCTCTCCCAGCGTCAGCCCGAGCAGCACATTGAACAGCGGCGTGATGAAATAGCCCAGACTGGCGTCGACGATATGGTCATCGTTGACGGCCCAGATGAACACCACCCAGTTCGTGAACAGCATCGCCGCGCTGGCGGCAAAGGCCAGCGCGATGCGCGGGCGCTGTCGTATTGCATCCACCCAGCCCCATTGCCTGCGCAGGCCCAGCAGGCCGAGCAGGAACACGACCGACCACAGTACCCGGTGCGCAAGGATCTCCAGCGGCGGCACCGCCTGCATCAGGCGCAGGAAGACCGGGAACACGCCCCACATCGTGAATGCGGTGCCGGCCGCGAGCATGCCGCGCAGCATCGTCAGTCGAAGCCCAGCGACAGCTGCGGGGGCGCAGCGTCCGGTGCTGCCGAAGGCGGGGTGCTCGCCGTCTTGTCCGAAGCGGTGGTGCCTTTGCGGGAGGCGTCGGCGACGCTGGCCTGCCTGCTCTTCGCTTTCTCGTTCACGGCCTGGCCGCCCGTGCCGGCGGCGAGCGCTTCCGCGCTCTCATCGACTTCGCTGATGAGAGCGGCGACGGCCGCAGCGACTTTCGCGGGTCGGGTGGTTTTGCGCGGACGGCCCTCACGCAGCGGATTGCGGCTGCCATGCTTGTTGAATACCTGCTTCGCTTCGTTGCGCACGTCCGGATCGCGCCGCATCGCCCACAGCGTATCGCGCGCCTGGCGCGCGGCTTCGAGGTGGTCGACGATGGGCATCGGGTAATCCTCGCCCATCAGCATTCCCAGCGATTGCTGCAAGCCTTCGGGCAGGGTCCACGGCTCGAAGAGGTACTCGACCGGCACGTTTTCAAGCGCCGGCAGCCAGCGCTTCACGAACACGCCCTCGGGGTCCTGGTCCTGTGCCTGCTTCACCGGGTTGTAGATGCGCAGCGTGTTGATGCCGGTAACGCCGGATTGCATCTGCACTTGCGGGTAATGGATGCCCGGTTCGTAATCGAGGAATTCGCGCGCCAGATGCAGCGCCGGCTCGCGCCAGTGATTCCACAACTGGTAACTGGAGAAGCTCACCAGCAGCGCGCGCATGCGGAAGTTGATCCAGCCGGTCTGCGCCAGCATCTTCATGCACGCATCGACCAACGGGAAGCCGGTCTCGCCGGCGCACCAGCGCTCGAAATGCTCGCGGTTGAAATGCGGCTCGCGCAAGCCGTCGAAGCCGCGGTGCACATTGCGCTCTTCGATGTCGGGCTGCGATTCCAGCTTCTGGATGAAGTGGCAGTGCCAGTGCAGCCGGCTCTCGAAAGATTTCAGTCCTGCCAGCGCATCCTTCGGCCGCACCGGTTCCGGCATCGCGTTGAACTCGCTGCGCGTCTTCCAGACCTTGTGCATCAGCTCGCGGATCGACAGCACGCCAAAGGCCAGGTGCGGCGACAGCCGCGAGCACGCGTCTTCGGCCGACAAGGGGCTGGACATCGCGTAGCGGTATTCATGCAAGTGCTTGCTGAAGAACTGCCGCACCTGTTGTGACGCGAGCTTGCGCCCGCCTTTCTGGCGCAGCGGCTTGTCCGCACCCTGCATGCCCAGGCTGCTGGGCCGCAGCAGGCCGGCTGGCAGCAACGGCACCTTCGGCGCGCCGATGAAGTCGGGCGCCGCCAGCACCGGCTGGCGCATGCGCTCCATCCAGATCGACGCCCAGTCGTCGCGCGAGGCCAGCCTGCGCACCACGCCATTGGACGGGAATTCCTTCCATTCGATGCCATGCGCTGCGCACCATTTGGCAACGCGCTTGTCGCGCTCGTAGCTGATCGCATTACCCGTCTCTTCATGCGAATACAGCGAGAACGGGCCGTAGGTCTCTAGTACGCGCTTCAGGACATGCGTGATCTCGCCGAACTGAACCACCAGAGGGCTGCCGCGCGCCGACAGCGCCTGGTCGAGGTCATCCAGGCATTCATTGAGAAATTGCACATGCTGCACCGAGTAGTCGGGTGCACGGATCAGCTCGGGTTCATAGACGTACAGCGGCAGCACCTCGCGGTGCTTCACCGCTTCGACCAGCGGCGCATGGTCGAACACGCGCAGGTCGCGCTTGAACCAGACGACGCCGAGCTTCACCGGTGCCAGCTCCTGCGCGGTGCGCCTTCGGGACCGGTGCAGTGGCTCCAGAACGCGGAGAACGAGCGGCAGGCTCTGTCCGGGTTCGGGAACTGGCGTGCAGGCTCATGCAGCGTGCCGCACAGCGATGCCAGCGCCTCCCGGTACGCGGGATGCAGCGTTGCAGTCGATTCCACGGTCGCTTCGGCAGGCAGCATGGTGTTGAGGTCGGCAAGGTCGCCGATGTACAAGGCATCGGTCACTTCCGTCATTCTATCCATCACGAAACGCCAGCGCAGCCCCGACCAGGGGAAAGCGTGGTGGAAGGGCAGGTGGATCACGCCCAGCCGCAGGCCGTCGAAGGCCTCATCAGCCAGCATCCACGGATGGACAAGGCGGATGCGTGTCGCGTCGTGCAGCGCTTCGTGCAGCCTGTTGTGCAGTGCGTCGGCAGTCACGGCAACGCCGGCTTCATCGGCACATATTGGCAAGGCCGGCGGCTCGGCCAGCAGCGCCGGCTCATCGATGCCCAGCAGTGCCGGGGTCGTCGCCAGGCATGCATTGCCGCGCGCGATGGCTTCCAGCGCCTCGTAACGCGTATCTAGCGCCGTGCCATCGACATGCCAGCCAGCCGGCGCATAGCGGGCCACGTTCTCGGCATTGAACAGATAGGGCTTGGCGCTGAAGGTCGCGGCTACCCATTGCCAGGACAGGTGGTTGGACGCGAGATCGCCATCCAGCAAGTGCGCATACAACCAGTCCGCGCCGGCCCGCCAGTGCACCTTGCGCAGATGGACGACATAACTGGCGATCCACATCCGCGCATGGTTGTGCAGGTAGCCGGTCTGGTACAGCTCGTGCACGGCGCGGTCGATCACCTTCAGGCCGGTGCGGCCTTCGCGGATATCGTCGGGCAGGGTGGGGCTGTAGGTCACGTCGGGCAGCGCAGGCCGCATGTCCGACAGGATGGCGTCGCCGTGATGGCTCCAGACATGGTGGAAGAATTCGCGCCAGCCGAACTCGAAGGCCAGCTTGTCCTGCAGCGTCAGCTTCGGCAGCCGGTCGAACAGTGCCGGGATGTCGATCAAGCCGTGGGTCAGGTAAGGCGACAGCCGGGTGACCCGGCCATCGAGGTGATTGCGGGTCTTGCCGTAGGCCTGGATGTCGATGGCCTTGATGCGCTGTTCCAGCGCGGCGTCGGTGGGAGCGAAGAGGTCAGGCATGCTGCATTGTAAAAGCTGCGCGGCATGCCTGCCGGGATGCGTACTGCTGGTGCTGCGCGTGCTGCCCGTCATACGGGTACAGGCAGCACGGCTTCAGGGTCTTACATGCTGCGACGGTACTGGCCGCCGACTTCGAACAGCGCTTCGGTGATCTGGCCCAGCGAGCACACGCGCACGGCGTCCATCAGTCGTGCGAACACATTCTCGTCGTTGATGACAGCCTGCTGCAGCGCTTCCAGTGCCGCCGGCGATGCATCCTTGTGCTGCGCATGGAAGTCGGCCAGACGCTTGAGCTGCGACTGCTTCTCTTCGTCGGTCGAACGTGCCAGTTCCAGCATTTGCGGGATCGTGTCGCCCTTTGGATTGCGGAAGGTGTTCACGCCAACGATGGGCAGGCTGCCGTCATGCTTCTTGTGCTCGTACAGCAGCGACTCTTCCTGGATCTTGCTGCGCTGGTAGCCGGTCTCCATCGCGCCCAGCACGCCGCCGCGCTCGGCGATGCGCTCGAACTCCTGCAGCACCGCTTCTTCGACCAGGTCGGTCAGCTCGTCGAGAATGAACGAACCCTGGTTCGGGTTCTCGTTCTTCGCCAGGCCCCATTCGCGGTTGATGATCAGCTGGATCGCCAGCGCACGACGGACGGACTCGTCGGTCGGCGTGGTGATCGCTTCATCGTACGCATTGGTATGCAGCGAGTTGCAGTTGTCGTAGATCGCGATCAGCGCCTGCAGCGTGGTACGGATGTCGTTGAAGTCGACTTCCTGCGCATGCAGCGAGCGGCCCGAGGTCTGGATGTGGTATTTCAGCTTCTGGCTGCGGTCGTTCGCGCCGTACTTGTCGCGCATCGCGACGGCCCAGATGCGGCGGGCGACGCGGCCCAGCACCGTGTATTCCGGGTCCATGCCGTTGGAGAAGAAGAACGACAGGTTGGGCGCGAAATCATCGATGTTCATGCCGCGCGCCAGATAGGCTTCGACGAAGGTGAAGCCGTTCGACAGCGTGAAGGCCAGCTGCGAGATCGGGTTGGCGCCGGCTTCGGCGATGTGATAGCCCGAGATCGACACCGAGTAGAAGTTGCGCACCTTGTGGTCGACGAAGTACTGCTGGATGTCGCCCATCACCTTCAGCGAGAACTCGGTCGAGAAGATGCAGGTGTTCTGGCCCTGGTCTTCCTTCAGGATGTCGGCCTGCACCGTGCCGCGCACGTTCTGCAGCACCCAGGCCTTGATCTTCGCGGTCTCTTCGGCGTTCGGCTCGCGGCCCTGGTCGGCGCGGAACTTGTCGAGCTGCTGGTCCATCGCGGTGTTCATGAACATCGCGAGGATGGTCGGTGCCGGGCCGTTGATGGTCATCGACACCGAGGTGGTCGGGTCGCACAGGTCAAAGCCGTCGTACAGCACCTTCATGTCTTCGACTGTCGCGATCGACACGCCCGAGTTGCCGACCTTGCCGTAGATGTCAGGACGCAGCGCCGGGTCGGCGCCATACAGCGTCACCGAGTCGAAGGCGGTCGACAGGCGCTTGGCCGGCATGCCTTCGGACACCAGCTTGAAGCGGCGGTTGGTACGGAAGGCATCGCCTTCGCCGGCGAACATGCGGGTCGGGTCTTCGTTCTCGCGCTTGAATGGGAACACG
>JACCEB011195532.1_pt1 | contig 10191 bp, 11 predicted proteins | sample 7454761 | NCBI WGS metagenome assembly JACCEB01 (sample SAMN15323454, study PRJNA562643) | freshwater metagenome | isolation source: river surface water | place: USA:Blue River Watershed | collected 2017-08-18
ATCGGTATTAGCGGCCTATGCCATTGAGCGCTTGCGTTTCAAAGGCGCCAAGCACACCGGTCTGGCCATCTTCTTGGCCTACCTGGTGCCGCCTTCTATTTTGTTCATTCCTTTGGCGTCTGTGGTGTTCCAACTGGGCTTGTTCGATACCCGCTTGGCACTGATCCTCACATACCCCACCTTCCTCATACCTTTCTGTACTTGGCTGCTCATGGGTTACTTCCGCTCTATCCCATTTGAGCTTGAAGAGTGCGCCATGATTGACGGCGCCAACCGCTGGGAAATTTTGGTCAAAATTATTTTGCCATTGTCGGTGCCAGGTCTAATTTCGGCAGGTATTTTTGCATTCACCTTGTCATGGAACGAGTTCATTTATGCACTCACCTTTGTGTCTTCCAGCGAAGTTAAAACTGTACCAGTAGGCGTGGTGACTGAATTGGTCGAAGGCGACGTTTACCACTGGGGTGCACTCATGGCCGGCGCATTGTTGGGTTCATTGCCAGTAGCCTTTATCTATTCTTTCTTTGTTGAATACTACGTATCTGGCATGACGGGTTCTGTCAAAGAATAAATAGCACACGCTTCCAGCGCAAACAATTTTTAGTGACATATGTGCATGTTGCCAACTCTTGATTTACATCAAGTCAAACTTCAGCAGCGTTTGTAAGATGAAGCTATCACTTTGAAAGATAGCTATGAAAATTCTGATTGCCACCGACGGCTCCAAAGCCTCAGAAGCTGCTGTGAAATATGCCGCTAGGCTTTACAAAAGCATGAACTCCGAATGTCATTTGACATTGATCACGGTACAAGACGATAGCTCATTGCGCCTGTTTAAAAAGTACACCCCTAAAGGCACAGTGGATGATTATTTGCGCGAGGGTGCCGACAACAATTTGGCTTGGGCCATTAAGTACCTGAACAAAACTGGTTTGGCCCACGACATGGTCATCAAGTTTGGTCACCCCGTAGAACAAATTTTGAAGGAATCCAAGTCGGGTGGATTTGACATGATTGTGATGGGCACAAAAGGACGCTCTACATGGAGCGATACCTTGCTCGGCTCGGTTGCACAGCGGGTCTCTGGCATTTCCAAAATACCGGTACTGCTCATCAAAGGGTAAAGATGCTGCAATTTCAGGCATATCTTGGGGGCATTCCTTAAGAGCTTGGTTCAAAAGCAATGGCCTTCAAGTAACATCCGCGCATGAAAATTTCGCGCTTATATCAGCCCCGCAATCCAATCTTTTGGATGTTGGTCGTTATCAATTTACTGTCGATGTTTTTGTCTTACGTGGCACAAAACTACACCCTCAACACATTGGCCAGCGTCATCGTCATTGTGTTTGCTGTGCTCAATACAGTGCTGAGCATGGGCCTGGCATGGCGCTTGGTTAAGTCTTAGGCTTCGAAAACTTTCGCGCTTGCTTCTTTTCTTTTTGAGCAGCCTCTTTGCGTTGGGCTCTTTCGGCATCGGCTTTTAAACCAGATGCCAGCCATGCTGCGAATTGATCGGGTGTTTCTAAGGTTAGGCGACCCAAGGCTGCCGACCTAAAATCGTGAATCACAATTTCAGAGGCCTTGGTGGTGTTGACTCTGCCGCCCGATTGAATGGCCCCACGATAGCGTGCAATGGCTTCCAACATGCTTTCGTCGGTGTGCTCTGACACATTCTCAATTTTGTAGCGATGGGTCAATGCTTGGGGATAGTGAGCGATCAAATAGTTCAACAATTCCAATGCCACCTCTTCGTCGTCGAAGGCATTGACACCAATGGCGCCGCTGGCCGCTAAGTTGTAGCCGCTTTTTTCAACAATGATTCGGGGCCACAAAACACCGGGCGTGTCGTACAAATAGAAATCATCGGCCAAAGTGATGCGCTGCTCAAGTTTGGTCACACCTGCTTCGTCGCCGGTTTTGGCGGCCTTCTTGCCTTTGAGGGTGTTGATCAAAGTAGATTTGCCCACATTGGGAATGCCGCAAATGAGCACGCGCATCGGCTTGGCCATGCCGCCGCGGTTGGGGGCCAATTGGTGGCAGGCATCAATCAAGGCTTTGGCAGGCGACACCATGCTGGTGTCCAATCCAATGGCCTTGACATTGGGCATGGCGTTGTAATGCGCCAGCCAGTTTTGGGTTTGTAGGGGGTCTGCCAAGTCTTGCTTGCTCAGAACTTTAAGGCCCGGCTTGCCCCCAATGAGTTGCGCCAACATGGGGTTGGCGCTAGACCCTGGCAACCGAGCGTCCAGCATTTCAATGACCACATCGATGTCTTTGATGCGCTCCTCAATCGCTTTGCGCGTGAGGTGCATGTGACCCGGAAACCATTGAATTGCCATAAAACTTATCGGACGCCTAGAAATTGAAGACGCCCTATTGTCCCGCAATTCAAGGCGGGTCTAGGAGCCTATAACACCGCCATCGTTTTTGCGAATGGCCACGGTCGAAGACCTGGGCCTGCCGCCTGGCTGAAAATCGGGCCAATTTGAAAACTTGGCAGGTTCTGCCGGATCGCTGCGATCAGAAGGTGTTTCGCCTGGGTGCTGAATATTGATGAACATGGTGGTGCTGTCGGGTGTGAAAGCAATGCCTGTTACTTCGCAATTGGTAGGGCCCGTTAAAAAGCGTTTGGTTTCGCCCGTTAAGGGGTCGCAGGCCAGCATTTGGTTGTTGCCAATGCGCGCAAATTCGCCCTTGTACATTTGGGTGGCGTGCGCATCGGTTTGAATCCACAAAACACCCTGCGCATCGAAGGCTAGACCATCGGGGCAGCCATAAATATCGCCCTTGATGTTGCCTTTGGCCTCGGCACGTTCGTTGGCAGGATCGCCAGCCAAGGCCAGCAAATTCCATTCAAACACACCGCCATCGAAATCGCCCTCTTCCTTCCAACGGATGATTTGACCCATGGTGTTGTTGGCCCTTGGATTGGCCGCGTCCACGCTGGGTTTGCCGGGGGTGCCGCGTTGGCTGTTGTTGGTCAGGGTGCAATACACCCAGCCAGATTTTGGATCGATGGTGAGCCATTCGGGGCGGTCCATTTTGGTGGCGCCCAACAAATCGCTGGCTTGACGCGATTTAATCAGCACCTCGCCCTGATCGGCAAAGCCATTGGCCGCTGTGAGGGGTCCTTGGCCATGAATCATGGGAATCCATTGGCCTTTGCCATTGGCATCGAACCGAGCCACATACAAAGTGCCATGGTCTAACAAATCTTTGTTAGCTTGAGCTTGCGTGAGGCCATTGCCAGCAGGCTTAATTTTGTCGCGGCTGACAAAACGGTAGATGTATTCAAAGCGTGCGTCCTCGCCCGAATAAACCACAGCGCGGCCATCTTTGGTCACGCCCACCCATGCGCCCTCGTGCGCAGCGCGACCCAATGCAGTTCGCTTAACAGGCGTGCTGGTTGGATCCATGGGATCCATTTCAACCACCCAGCCAAAACGATTCAACTCGTTCGGATTTTTTCTCAAATCAAAACGGGGGTCATGTTGGTCCCATGCATAAAAGCCTTGCTTGGGTGCGCCCCAACGGGCTTGATGGGGCGTAACTTGGTCACCTCGACCAAAGTAAAACGCAAAGTTTTCTTCACCCGACAAGTAAGTGCCCCAAGGCGTTTTGCTAGCGGCGCAGTTGTTGAGGGTGCCCAGCACTGTTAGGCCTTCAGGGTCTGCGCTGGTTCGCATCATGGCGTGGCCCGCAGCAGGTCCCGACACTCGGAATGGCGTGCTCATGGTAAAGCGTCTGGCGTATTTTGAAGGGCGAACCATGTCCCAACGGCCATTAACCAGCGCCACCTCAATGACAGACAAACCATGCGCATTTTGTGACTTGCGAACTTTTTCTAAGTTCATGTTTTTGAAACCGCCCACATGTAGCAAACCGTCGTCGGTGTACTCGTGGTTGATGGCCAAGAGGCCTCGGTTGCTACCCGCCAGCGCGAAAAATTCCATACCATCGTGGTGCATGCCCATCTGCACGGCTTGGTCGGCTGCCGAGTTGGAGCCATCGATTTTGAATGCCGGCATATTGCCCGCAATGCCCACGGGCTCACCCCATGGCGCCAGGGGGGTGGCGGTGTAGCCTTCAGGCACCACCAGCTTGTCGCCCATGCCCACCGGAATTGCTTTGAAGCCTAATTTGGGTCTGGCAGAGGCCATGCTGGCACAACCCACCATGGGCGCGACCAAGGCCGCCAAAGACACGGCTGCACTGGTTTTTAAAAATGATCTTTTTGATTCCGCAATGACATCGTGAATGCTGGAATTGGAAGACCGGTTGCTGTCTTCCATGGTGCTGAAATCTTTGGCCATAGAAACTCACTCTTCAATCAAAAACAAGACCATACCATTTGTTCTTGAACATATTGTGACGGCCTAGCGTAAACCCCAATCTGCAAATTACTTTGCCAACATCAGTTGGCGACATGAGCAACATGCGCTGTCCCCATCATGATGGGCTTGACCAATATTTTGTAGGTGTCCAAATCAAACGATTTTTGAACATTGACGGGATAGGCGCTCGACTTGGAACATGTCGTGCCCAAATAACGCCAGTTTTGAATGCGGTGCCGCTGCGTCCAATCGCCTTGCGTTTCAATGAGTTCGATGGCATCGGCAAAAGGCCAGGCATGTACTTTCAAATCGGCCAAAGCACTGAGCAATCTGGCGTCGTGCGCAGCGCGATCTTCGCGGCCCACACAAGCACCCAAACACGATTTCACTTGCAGACCAAAGCAACCCCTGGCCCCCATTTTTTCTAGGCCTAACAGCCCCAAACACAAGCGGTGTGGATCGGCCAACTCGCGCAATTTATTTTGTGCTGCGCGAACCGAGCCAAACAAGCCATAAAGCCCTTCCACTTCGCCCACACCCAAATCCTTGGCAGTGACCACCACGGGTTGAAGCACATCGGAAGTTGGTGACAACTGAATGCTGCATAAATTGCGAATACGCCTTAGGCGAATGTTGAAGAGCGGGCTAAGTTGCTTGATTAAATGCGACTCCAACAAAAGTGCACCAATTTCACCAGCAGTTTGAATGAATTCAACGCGGTTGGTCTGCGACATCATTTCGGCCTCGTCTTCGGCCCGCAGGTGTGCCATCACACGGCTTCGAATGTCGACACTTTTGCCAATGTAGAGCGGTAAGCTGCCCTCGCCTTTGAACAAATAAACCCCCGCGCTGCGAGGCAATGCACTCAGCGATTCGGGATTGATGGGCATGCTGAAAAACCTAAGCGCAGAAAATTAAGCTCTAGGCTTCATGTCAATCACCAAGCATGTAGAAGTGGCGTGCGCGTATAGCGTGCCATCGGGGCCCACCAAGCGGCCCTCTGTGGTGGCCAACTGACGACCGCAATGCACCACCGTGCCAAGGGCCCTTAGGCGTTTTACTTTGGGCGTAATGGCACGAACCAAGTTGATGCTCAATTCAGCCGTGGTGTAACCGCGGCCTATGGGCATCATGCTGTGCACGGCGCAGCCCATGGCCGAATCCAAAATGGTGGCGTACCAACCCCCATGCGTGGTGCCCATTGGGTTTTGGTGTGCCAAACTGGGCGCGCCTTGAAAAATGGCTTTACCCTCTTCGACTTGAATCATTTGAAAGTCCAATGTCTTGCCCATGGCGGGATAGGGCAAACGCCCTTGCAACATGCCACGCATCATTTCCAGACCAGTCATGGACATCACTTCTTGCGGGTTGGCCACACCTGGGCCGCGGCCACTTTGAAGGCCCTTTAAAACTTCGGCTTCCTCAGCCAACCATTGCTCAAGGATTAAATCTGTTGACATAGTGATGGGTGTAAAAATTTTGAAGGTATTGTTGAGGAAGTATTGTGAGGCTACCGAGGCTCACTGTCTGGCATACACTGTCACCTAGGTTGACTTTTAGAAACCCGCAGGAGAGAGTTGAATGACATTTGAAGCCCCACCCAGCGACTTGGTAGATCGCTTAGTTTATGCCAATCGCATTTTGTACGATCAAGGTATTGTCGATGGCTTGGGTCACGTCAGTGTGCGGCATCCTACTCAAGACGGTGTGTTTTTGTTGTCTTGCAACAGAGCACCTGGTTTGGTCAAACGACAAGACATCGTGTGCTACGACCTGGACGGCAATGCCGTTTCTCAAACCACCGAACGTCCTTACCTTGAGCGTTTCATTCACTCCGAAATTTATCGCGCGCGGCCCGATGTGGTGGCGGTGGTTCACAGCCACTCACCCAGCGTGATTCCTTTTGCCATTACGCACAATCCCCTTAAGCCTGTGTTTCACATGTCAGGTTTCTTGGGTTCGGGTTCGGCTCACTTTGAAATTAGGGAAGCTGCGGGCAATTCAGACATGCTTATTAGAAGTGCGTATTTGGGCGAAGCCTTGGCCAAGTCTTTGGGCAAGCACAATTGCGTTCTGATGCGTGGTCATGGCTCCACCGTGGTGGGCACGTCTTTGGAGCAAGTGGTTTACCGCGCCATTTATGCCGAGGTCAATGCCAAGTTGCAATTGGCGGCCAACGGCTTGGGTGAAATTAGTTTCTTGAACGAAGAGGAAGCCAAGCTGGCCTCCGACATGAACGATGGCCAAATTCCAAGGTCATGGAACTTGTGGGTTACCAGGTTGGGTCAGGTCGACATTGGCACTTGAATGACAAGCATGTAGACCAATAGGCAAAAAAGGCTCACCCTTCTGGAGAGCCTTTTTTGTTTGCGGCTTCCTGTTCGGCCAATTTGCGTTCGCGTTTCTTCTTTTCTTGCTTCAAGTCATGAAACTGATGAATGGCAAAAACAAATACCAGTGCAAATACACCCAATTCAATCCAGATTCCCAATTTGCTCTCCTCTAGAATGGTGCAATGACAAACTTCAATGCCTCCAAAGTGATTAAGTCCATCTTTTTAGTGGTGCTAGCCGCCATTGCCTTGTTTGCACTTTACATCGTTATTGCCCTCAACTGGAGCTACTCCACAGGTGAGCGCGCCGGGTTTTTGCAAAAAGTTTCCAACAAAGGTTGGATCTGCAAAACTTGGGAGGGCGAATTGTCCTTGGTGGCCATGCCCGGCGCTGCACCCGAGAAATTCTTGTTCACGGTTCGCGATGAGGCAGTCGCTCAAAAAATTACAGCCGCTGCCGGCAAGCGCGTCACGCTTAACTATGAGCAACACAAAGGCCTGCCAACTTCTTGCTTTGGCGATACCGATTACTTTGTAACTGGAGTTACTGAAATTGAATAAGCGCATTTCTACTCGCGGCTTTTTGCAATGGGCCATGGCAGGCTTTGCCCTTTCCTGCATAGGACTTACTCCACTCTCAGCCAGTGCTCAAAATTGGCCTACCAAACCTGTCAAAGTGGTGGTGCCTGCACCAGCAGGCAGCTCACTGGACGTCATTGTTCGCGGCATGTCGGACACTCTTAAAACCCGATGGGGCCAGCCCTTGGTGGTAGAAAACAAACCAGGCGCTGGCGGCACCATTGGCATGGATGTTGTGGCCAAGGCTGAGCCCGATGGCTACACATTGGGAATTGGCTTTAACGGACCCGTGGCATTTGGTCCCTTCATGTTCAAGAAAATGCCCTACGACCCCACCAAAGATTTAATTCCGGTGGTCTTAACTACCTCGCAACCCAATGTGTTGGCGGTGCCTGCCAATCACCCCGCGCAAAATTTCAAAGAGTTTGTCGCTTGGGCCAAAAATCAAGGCGACAAAGTTAACTATGCATCGGTGGGGCTTGGCAGTTCCTCACATTTATCCATGGAATTGTTGAAGGCCACCGCGGGCTTTGAAGCCACCCATGTGCCGTTCAACGGCTCACCGCCTGCGGCTTTGTCTGTGGCACAAAATGAAACACAAGCCTTGATGGCTGTTGAACCCGCCTTGCTGTCTTTGGTGCAAGGTGGTCGCTTGAAATTGTTGGCCGTTACCAGCCCTCAGCGCTTGAGCGCCAGGCCCGACTTGCCCACAGTGGCAGAAGCCGGCTACACCGGTTTTGATGCCTTGGCTTGGAACGGTTTGTTTGCACCGGCTGGCACGCCTGCCGATGTGGTTGCGCGCATTAACGCCGATGTCAATGCCGCCATGGCCGACCCCGCGTTTAAGCAAAACATGCTCAAGCAAGGCCTCATCATTGGCGGCGGCACACCCAGTGCCTTCAAATCTTTTATTGATGCAGAAACGCGCAAATGGGGCGCCATCATCACCAAAGCCAATATCAAACTTGATTGATCCAAAGCCTCATTAAGGAATCCATGCTCATTCGCCTTTTGTACATCAGCCGAGCCACAGGCGCCATCACGACAACGGTCACGGGGTCTATTTTGGAATCGGCCAGGGTGCACAACCGGGTGGCGGGCATTACTGGCGTTTTGTGTCAGGGACAGGGGCTGTTTATTCAGGTGCTTGAGGGTGAGCGCAGCACCGTCAATCGTTTGTACAACACCATCATCAAGGACAAGCGGCACCAAGATGTTGAGCTGGTGGCCATTGAAGAAATTAGCGCGCGTAAATTTCCCAATTGGTCGATGGCGCACGTCATCATTTCAGAAAACGACCCCATCGTTCAGTTGAAGCATCCAGAGTTTGATCCGTTTGAGGCCTCGGCCAAACAGCTGGAGTCACTCATTGACGATTTGCTGAAACACGCTACGCCTATTCAATGAGGCAAAGAAGATTGACCCAGGCAAGCATGCTTTGAAATGCATTGCCTTGGTTAGAAATGCTGCGCTTAAGCGGCCTGCAAGTTCATGTAGTTGGACAAGTCAAACACCGAGTTGGGTGCAACAGGCATCACAGCCTTGGGCAGCGGCTTGAAGTTCATCAACATTTTGTTGATGGAGGCACTGGGCGATTGCACGGTTTGTTTGTCAACCAAGCTGCTCAGAGGTGATTCTTTGAGGAACTTTTGCTCCATGGCCCAGCAATCGTCCATGAGGCTTTGAGCCAATTGGGCCTCGGGGCTGGAGAGCTTCTCCTCAGGCTTGGACAGGGTGTCTTCGTAGGCACTGACCACATCCCACACCGACAAGCTGTCTAAAGCTTGGGCCAACTGGTAACCGCCGCCAGGTCCCCGAATGGACTTAATGAGGTGAGCGGCCTTGGCGTCCTTCAACAAACCTTCCACATAAGACACAGAGAACTCAAGCTTTTTGGCAATTTGGTCTGCGGTAGCAGGTGCGTGCAGTGGCGCGCTGGCAATGTGCGAAACAACTTTCAAACCTTGCATAGAACGTTTATTCAACATGGCAACCCCTTTTTTTGTAACTGAAAAGTAATTTAACACCTTTTCTAAACAAAACCTATAATGAAAACATTAAATCGAAATTAAATTATTCAAAATCTATTCAAGGCACCTATGACTGTCAGCAAAACTGTACAAACTCACCCCCACAAAATAGGCGCAGTGTCAAGTTTGAGTGGCGTTCCAACGCCTACCCTGCGCATTTGGGAGGCTCGCTACGAAACGTTCAAGCCCTACAAAACCGAAACAAACCACCGCCTCTACACCGAAGACGATGTTCTGAAGGCCATCTTGCTCAAGCGACTGACTGAGCAAGGCCATGCCATTAGCGGCATTGCACAACTCTCCACTACTGCGCTCAACAATTTGCTGCAAAAACAGCAAGCGTCAAATCACACCAAAAGTGCTGCCAGTCTGGCTTCTCAGTCGGTGGCAGTTGCCATCGTTGGCCTTACTTTGGCCAGCCGCATTGAGTCCAAAAAATTCACTTTCAATTTCAGCAGTCACACCATTCGCGTGACAGATATTTTTAGTTCTACCGCAGAAGCCATGGCCGGCAATTTTCAAGAGCCGCCACAAATATTGCTTGTTCATACCAACTCTTTGCATGCGGGTGTGCAGTTTGAAATTCACCGCTTGGCCGAAAAAAATCAAGCGCTGCAAGTCATTGTTCTTTACAACTTTGGACAAGAGCCCGTCATTCAGTCAATGAAAGAGTGCGGCATGATTGTTCGCCGTGAGCCCATCTCAGACAGCGAATTGGCGGACCTGATCAATTCAGTGCTGGTAGTTGACACCACAGGCAAGTCGGCGCCCCTTAAGTCAGGCACCCTCATTCCACAAAGAAAATACAGCGACATGGCGCTTCTAAAAGTGGCCAATGTTTCGACCAATGTGCTGTGCGAGTGCCCCAAGCATGTTGCAGAAATCATTTCGCAGTTGGCCAGCTTTGAACAGTACA
>JACCEB010038058.1_pt1 | contig 10190 bp, 9 predicted proteins | sample 7454761 | NCBI WGS metagenome assembly JACCEB01 (sample SAMN15323454, study PRJNA562643) | freshwater metagenome | isolation source: river surface water | place: USA:Blue River Watershed | collected 2017-08-18
ACATCGCCATCCGCATCACGAATGATGTCGAGCGCCATCCATTCAACAAAAAATTGCGTGCGCGCACGAACATTGCGCTGGTACAAGGTATGCAGTAAGGCGTGACCGGTTCGGTCAGCCGCAGCACAGGCCCGCTGGACCGGCTTTTCACCCATATTCGCCGTGTGGCCGCCGAAGGGGCGCTGATAAATAGTTCCGTCGGGATTGCGATCAAAAGGCATTCCAAAGTGCTCAAGCTCATAGACCACCTTGGGTGCCTCACGGCACATAAACTCAATGGCATCTTGGTCACCAAGATAGTCCGAGCCCTTTACCGTATCGAACATATGCCAATACCAATTGTCGTCGCTCATATTGCCCAACGAGGCGCCAATCCCGCCCTGGGCCGCCACCGTGTGAGAGCGCGTTGGGAAGACCTTCGATAGCACGGCTACATTCATTCCCGATTCGGCAAGTTGTAAAGAACAGCGCATGCCAGCACCGCCGGCACCGATGATCACCGCATCGAATTTACGACGCGGCAGACTGCTGGTTAGATTGGACAGCGGTTGCGCCACAGTTACACCCTCCAGAGAATTTCAATCGCCCAGACTCCGCAGCCGATAAGCCAGAGAATGGTAAGAATTTGTAACCCAAGCCGAACGCCTACGGGCTTGACATAGTCCATCCAGATGTCGCGAACCCCAACCCAGGCATGGTAGACAAAGGCAATCAGGGCCAAAAGCGTAAAGACCTTCATCCAGGTTGCAGCAAAGAGGGCCGCCCAGCCGCCATAGCCGGGCTCACTAACCAGCATCGCAGAGACAAACAAGACTAAGGCGTAGAGCGCAATCACAATCGCGGTTACCCGTTGCGCGAGCCAATCCCGTAAACCATAGTGGGCGCCGACGACGACCCGTTTGGGGCCAATATTATTTTGTGCGCTCATGACTTAAAACACCCCAAAGATTTTTAACCAGGCCACCACCGATAAGGCCAAAGCCGAGAGCATTACCCCCGAACCCCAACGGCCAGTCGATTCTTTTGACAATCCGATATGAAGGTCACTCACAAGGTGACGGATACCTGCCAACAGGTGGTGAAGAAAGGCCCACGACAATCCACAGAGGATGATTTTTACAAGTGGGGAGCTAATGACTTCCATGAGCTGCGCGTAGCTCAATTCCGAGGTGAGGCTAAGATCAAAGATCCAGATCATGAAAGGTAGGGTCAGGAACATCCCGGCGCCGCTGATGCGATGAAGGATCGACATTAGGCCTGCGGCCGGCAGGCGATAATTCATCAACTGGGTAATACTGATATTACGAAACTGCGGACGAGACTTCTTTGCCAGTTCGCTCATTGACTCTCCCTGAGTATTGATGCTTGACTGTCGACGGCTTGGGAACTCTGCCCCCTGGCGCGCCTTTTTTGCTTTGCGCAATTATAAGAGCCCTTTTTGACACCGACTAGGGTGAACCCTAAACTCTCGCTGTTCTTTCCCATGAATTTCTTTATTCTCTCCAAGGAGCTTTTGTGAGTCTTTCCAAGTCCCCCATGCGTGTTGCGGTGACCGGTGCGGCCGGCCAAATCGGTTACAGCCTTCTTTTTCGGATCGCCAACGGCGACTTACTCGGCAAAGACCAGCCTGTAATTCTTCAACTGCTTGAGATTCCTGACGAAAAAGCTCAGAAAGCCCTCAAAGGCGTGATGATGGAGCTAGACGACTGCGCCTTCCCGCTCCTGGCCGGCATGACCGCCCACAGCGATCCAATGACCGCATTTAAAGATATCGACATTGGTCTGCTGGTTGGCGCCCGCCCACGCGGCCCAGGGATGGAGCGCAAGGACCTGCTCTCGGCTAATGCCCAGATCTTTACCGCCCAGGGTCGCGCCCTGAATGCCGTAGCCAAGAGAACCGTCAAGGTCTTGGTGGTAGGAAACCCCGCCAATACAAATGCGTATATCGCCATGAAGTCGGCCCCAGACCTGCCAAAGAAGAACTTTACGGCAATGCTGAGGCTCGATCACAACCGCGCCCTGTCCCAACTCGCTGCAAAATCCGGAAAGCCCGTGGGGGAGATTGAGAAATTGGTGGTCTGGGGCAACCATAGCCCGACTATGTACCCCGACTACCGTTTCGCAACGATCGGCGGCCAGAGCGTCAAGGCAATGATCAACGACGATGCCTGGAATAAAGACGTGTTTCTGCCAACGGTTGGCAAGCGGGGCGCGGCCATTATCGATGCGCGGGGCCTGTCGTCTGCGGCCTCGGCGGCCAACGCGGCGATTGACCATGTCCGCGACTGGGTACTTGGCTCAAACGGTAAGTGGGTCACCATGGGCATCGCCTCTGATGGTTCTTACGATATCCCAGAAGAGATCATTTACGGCTACCCAGTCATCTGCACAAACGGCGAATACCAGATGGTGAAGGGCCTTGAGATCGACGCTTTTTCTCGTGAGCGCATGACCCACACACTCAACGAGCTACTCGAAGAGCGTGATGGTGTGAAGCACCTTCTCGGTTAATTTAGAAAATCGCCCGTGATGCCAATGCTCCATCCTGATGCCGTCTTACACCAAGAGGCAACAGGGGGCGCTATGGCCGCTCAGCCCCCGGCCCCAATTCCTGCGTGTGAGCATTTTGCAGGAGACGAAAAGAAACTCCGAAAAGCCCTTGAACTGCAAGACCGGCTCAATGGCACTTTTGATGTCACAGCCGATTTAGAAGATGGAGCCTCCTCGGGCGCAGAGGAAGACAACGCAAAACGACTCGCCTCAATTCTTGCTGAGCCCAGAAAATCACAATGGCGGGTTGGCTGTCGTGTGCATCCCGTTGACCACCCCGCCTTTCGTAACGATGTCGAGACACTCCTTGCGGCGCGACCCGCGGGGCTGGCCTTCATTACCGTTCCTAAGATTGCCCATCTTGCTCAATTCCACGAGGCAGTAGCGACTATTAATGGCGCGGCAAGAGCAGATGGGGTTGATAGCCCACTCCCACTTCAGATCATGTTTGAAGATGAGCGGGGCCTGCAGGATGTCGCCGCGATTGCGGCCCACCCGCAGGTCGAGTTTTTGTCCTTTGGACAGATGGATTTCACTAGCAGTCATCGTGGCGCCATCCCAGCCAAGGCAATGCAGAGCCCGGGTCAGTTTGATCACCCGTTACTGCGCCGGGCAAAGGTTGAAATTAGTGCCGCCTGCCACGCCCACGGGAAGATTCCAACACACAATCCAACCACCGATTACGCCTCAGATCATCAGGCCTTTGACGACGCAAGCCGAGCCCGTCTCGAATTTGGATTTCTCCGAATGTGGAGTATCCATCCCAATCAAATCCAGCAGATTCTTCGGGCCTTCGCACCCACCGAGCAAGAGATTGCCGATGCAAGCCGCATCCTCCTGGCGGCGCAGGAGTCTGCCTGGGGGCCCATTGCCGATCAAGGGTTATTGCACGATCGCGCCAGCTACCGATATTTTTGGACGATACTTAAGCGCGCCCAACAGGCTGGCCGCCCTATTCCGCCTGCAGCCCAGCATGCTTTTTTTTAGAATCCGATAACTCAAAAGAAATTTTTTTCAACAGGGAGCCTTCAATATGCCGCATAACCTACACAACAGTCTTCAGGAATTTAAAACCGCATCAGGTAAATCCCTAAAGTTTTACAGCCTCCCCGCACTTGAAAAAGCAGGCCTTGCCAAGGTCTCACGCCTTCCCGTATCGATACGAATTGTGCTCGAATCAGTGCTGCGCAACTGTGATGGCAAAAAAGTAAGCGAGCACCACATTAAAGAGCTCGCCAACTGGGGGCCAACCGCACAGCGTGTTAACGAGATTCCCTTTGTTGTTGCACGGGTTGTGCTGCAGGATTTTACCGGCGTGCCCCTGCTTGCGGATCTTGCCGCTATGCGCAACATTGCGAAAGACATGGGTAAAGATCCTAAGAAGATCGAGCCCTTGGTCCCCGTTGATCTGGTGGTCGACCACTCCGTCATGATTGATCATTTCGGCTCAAAAGAGGCCCTTGATCTCAACATGAAGCTTGAATTTCAACGAAACGAAGAGCGTTATCAGTTTATGAAGTGGGGTATGCAGGCCTTCGATACCTTTAAGGTTGTTCCTCCCGGCATCGGCATCGTGCACCAGGTCAATCTAGAGTATCTCGCCCGTGGCGTTCACAACAAAGGCGGTATCGCCTATCCCGATAGCGTCGTCGGTACCGATAGCCATACCACCATGATTAATGGCATCGGCGTCGTGGGCTGGGGAGTTGGTGGCATCGAAGCCGAGGCGGGCATGCTGGGCCAACCGGTTTATTTCTTAACACCAGACGTTGTTGGCGTGAACCTTACCGGCAAGCTTCCCGAGGGCTGTACTGCAACCGACCTAGTTCTCACGATCACGGAGATGCTTCGTAAAGAAAAAGTTGTTGGTAAGTTCGTTGAGTTCTATGGTGAAGGCACCGCCTCCCTGTCGCTGCCGGATCGCGCAACGATTGCCAATATGGCACCGGAATACGGCGCAACCATGGGCTTTTTTCCAGTCGACGATGTCACCGTGGATTTCATGCGCGCAACGGGCCGCACCCAAGATGAAGTCGAAGCCTTCGAGGGCTACTTTAAAGCGCAGGAACTCTTTGGTACGCCAAAGGCAGGCCAGATCGATTACACCAAGTCCGTCTCGCTCGATCTCTCAACGATCAAGCCCTCACTTGCAGGCCCCAAGCGGCCGCAGGATCGCATTGAGCTCACCAATATGAAGAAGTCGTTTGCGGAGCTGTTTAGCAAGCCGGTTGCCGAAAATGGCTTTGCACAGTCAGCAGCCGATTTACACAAGCGGGTGAAATCTGGAAGTGTTGAGATTGGTAACGGTGATATTTTGATCGCGGCGATTACCTCATGCACGAACACATCGAATCCAGGCGTCTTGTTAGCCGCCGGTATTTTGGCGAAGAAGGCTGTTGAGAAGGGCCTCACGGTTCAGAGTCACATCAAGACCTCGCTTGCCCCGGGCAGCCGCGTGGTAACCGATTACCTCACGAAGGCGGGGCTATTACCCTATCTTGAGAAGCTAGGCTTTGCTGTTGCCGCCTATGGCTGTACAACCTGCATCGGCAATGCCGGTGACTTGCGACCCGAGTTCAATGAAAGTATCTTGAAAGAGAATCTTGTCTGCGCCGCAGTCTTATCCGGCAATCGAAACTTTGAGGCCCGAATTCATCCGAATCTTCGTGCGAATTTTTTAGCGTCTCCTCCTCTCGTAGTGGCCTATGCCATTGCAGGAAACGTTATGAAAGACCTCACGACAGAGCCGTTGGGTCAGGGCACGAATGGCCCGGTTTATCTGAAAGACATATGGCCATCGAGTCAGGAGATCGCGGCCGTTATGGGATTTGCCAAGGATCCGCAGACCTTCCGCACGCTTTATGGCGACCTCACTAAAGACCACCACCTCTGGAACAACATCAAGGGCACTGCGGGTCAGGTCTATGACTGGCCAAAGTCAACCTATATCGCCAAGCCCCCCTTCTTCGATGGGTTCTCAATGACACCGAAGGCGACGGGATCAATTTCAGGGGCAAGGCTTCTTGCAATCTTGGGAGATTCGATCACAACGGATCACATCTCGCCTGCCGGCTCAATTAAAGAGGCATCGCCTGGTGGAAAATTTCTAACCGATCACGGCGTCTCGAGGGCGGACTTCAATAGCTACGGCTCACGCAGGGGCAATCATGAAATTATGATGCGGGGCACCTTTGCAAACGTCAGAATTAAGAATCTGATGATCCCCTTAAACGCCGATGGCTCGCGCGAGGAAGGTGGTGTCACCGTGTTCCAGCCCAGCGGCCAGAAGATGTTTATCTATGACGCCGCCATGGCCTATCAGAAAGCAAACGTTCCCACGGTTGTTATCGGTGGCGAAGAATACGGCAGCGGCTCCTCCCGGGACTGGGCCGCCAAAGGAACCCAATTGCTAGGGGTGCGGGTTGTTGTTGCCAAGAGCTATGAGCGCATCCACCGCTCTAATCTTGTCGGTATGGGGGTCTTGCCACTGCAGTTTAAGGGTAGCGACAGCGCACAGAGCCTCAAGCTTGATGGCTCAGAGGTCTTTGATGTGGCAATTCCAGATCAGCTAACCCCCCAGCAAGACCTCACCCTCGTGATCACCCGTAAGGATGGCAGTAAGCAAAACCTCTCGGTGCTCTGCCGAATCGATACCCCAATCGAGGTGGATTACTACCGACACGGCGGCATCCTGCCCTATGTGTTGCGGGAGCTCATGGCCGCATAGGCACTAAGGGAACTCTTCGCCGCGTCAGCGCTCAGATAGACTATGACAATGGTCTCCAATCTCTATCGACTCGCAAACCAGGGGCGGCGCATTCTCGCGCTCATGCTTCTGGTTAGCCTGCCCTTTCAAGGGCTGGCGGCGACCACGATGGAGTGTCATGGTCACGCCCGAGGTGCTCCGCAGGGTCCGTCACAGACTGAGGGGCACCACCAGCACCAGCACCAGCACCAGCACCAGCAGCAGCACCAACATCACGATCAGGCCGCGGCCGAACAGACCCAAGAAGACCACCACCAAACCAAGCCTTCGCTCGCCTCGTTACCCGGTGTCTCGACCTGCGCAGTCTGCGCCGGATGCTGTGTAATGTCGGCAGTGATTCCTATTACAACCCAAGTCCTCATCGCCAAGGTTCAAAGAGTCTCACCAGAGACCTTAGCACTTAGCCATTACACCGGATTTACTCCGGAAGGCCTTCTTCGACCTCCCCGATAAGCTAGCGCGCATTGCGGTAGTTCTGTCACTACCCAAGGCCTAGAGAAGGAGTTTTTACTCCTTCTCGCATTGGCTGCTGGGTTGTCAAAAAAATCCGGAGCGTCTGATGATTTCTAGTCAAGTTATAAAACGTATTCATATCGATCAACAAGGCTCGCATAACGCGATCTTGCAGGTCGCCATCACAGTATTACTGTCAATTGCTGCAGTTAGCCCTACTGCTCAGGCCCAGCAGGGGCCACAGGCGGGGGACTGGCTGCGGGCTAACGAGCAGGTGCATGAGGCAGGTGGATGGAAGGCCTATGCGCGCGAGAGCCAAGCTGGAAGTCAAGCGAAAAGTCAGGCTGCTCAGACAGGCGATGTAAGCGCAGAAAAAATGCTCTCGCTTGCTGGCGCTATTGAGATAGCGCTCAATCGCGAGCCCAGCCTTGTGCAGACCCTATCCACAATTAGAGACAAAGCAATACCCTATCTACAGCTCAGCGGACACCAGCGCGAGGCGCTTACCGCCTACGCGAGAATTTCCGCTCAGACTGAGGAGCTCTATCATGCAGCCGTCGCTGCAGGTGAACGTCTAGCGTACCGAGAACAAGTCAGTGAGGCGGCCTCCCTCGCAGCAGAGCTTGCAGCCCGTATGCGTAAGGTTGGCAATCTCAACGCACTTCATACGCTTGAGGAGAAACTCTCCTTTGCGAATGCACAGAACCGGGTCGTTCAAGCCCAGCTTGAACTCTCAGAACGCCGAGAGGCGCTCATTACCCACCTCGCACTCTCTGGTGATCTCACCCAGTTTAGCCTGCCCCAACGGCTTCCAAAACTTCCGCAATCACCAGTGTCGCTAAGCCCGCTTGAACAGCGTCTTTTAGATCGCAAGGCGACTGATAACAGCATGTCAGACCGATCGCCATTGGCAATTCGTACTCTCTCAGAGGCCACCCGCGCATTTTCGGCATACCAGCAGGCCCACGCAATCGCGCGTCAGTACAGCCAAGAGATCCTCCCAGTCAGAAAACAGATCTCTGAAGAGAACCTGCTGCGCTATAACGGGATGATCATTGGAATTTTCGAATTGCTCACCGACGCGAAATCCCAGGTGGAGTCTGTCGAAGCGAGTCTTAATGCCAATGAGCGATTCTGGAAGGCTCAGGCTATCTTCACCTATCAACTTGCCTTACTTAAAGAGCATGCCGCCCTATTCAGGAGAGATTTATGGACACAGTAAATCGCAGAAAATTTCTCAGCGGTGCAGCTGCAGTGGGTGTAACACTCGGTGCTGCGGCAGTCACGCGGGCCTCGCTTGCACGGCTTCCGGAGCCTGTCATCCAAACGAGTCCACAGACACAGCCGCCCTACATGCCCAACACTGGCCGGCCCTATAACCCGGTTGTAACACTCAACGGATGGTCGCTTCCCTGGCGGATGAATAACGGCGTCAAAGAGTTTCATCTTGTTGCTGAACCAGTTATCCGAGAGATGGCCCCGGGATTTAAGGCCCACCTATGGGGCTATAACGGCCAGTCGCCTGGCCCTACGATTGAGGTTGTGGAAGGTGACAGAGTTCGCATATTTGTGACGAACCGTTTACCTGAGCACACCTCGATCCACTGGCACGGACAACGCCTTCCAAACGGCATGGATGGCGTAACCGGACTAAACCAGCCAGGAATCTCGCCTGGCAAAACATTTGTCTACGAGTTTACGGCGAGGCGGCCAGGCACATTTATGTACCACCCTCACGCCGACGAGATGACTCAGATGGCAATGGGCATGATGGGCTTTTGGGTAACACACCCCAAAGGGCAACACCCCTTAATCGAGTCCGTTGACCGAGATTTCTGCTTCTTGCTCAATGCGTACGACATTGATCCTGGAAGCTATACACCGAAGATCATGACCATGCTGGATTTTAATATCTGGTCTTGGAACAGCCGAGTCTTTCCGGGTATTGATTCACTTAACGTTCGCCTAAACGATAAGGTCAGAATCCGTATTGGTAATCTCACCATGACTAACCACCCGATTCACCTCCATGGCCATGAATTTCTCGTCACCGGAACAGATGGCGGGCCCACACCAAAGAGCACGCGTCGATATGAGGTTACGCAGGACATCGCCGTGGGCCAGATGCGGCAACTGGAATTCATTGCGAGTGAAGAAGGCGATTGGGCATTTCACTGTCATAAGTCACATCACACCATGAACGCAATGGGACACGATGTTCCAACACTGATTGGCGTTGATCATCGTGGGCTTGCGAAACGCATCAGCAAGTTGATTCCGGATTACATGGTCATGGGTGAACGTGGGATGGCAGACATGGCGGAGATGGAAATGCCACTGCCGGAGAACACCATTCCCATGATGACTGGCGAGGGGCCCTTTGGTTCAGTTGAGATGGGCGGTATGTTTAGCGTTCTCAAGGTGCGAAAAGATCAAAAGCCTGGGGATACGAAAGACCCCGGCTGGTTCCAGCACCCCAAGGGTACGGTGGCCTATGAATGGACGGGCGAACCACTTCCCCCAGCAACCCGATCAAACGCCGCAGGCGCAAGCGCAATGCCTCGGGTCTCGGCAAAAGAATTGGAAGTACAGATCAGAAAACCGGGGCTCGTTAAACCCTCAGGGCACCAACACTAGGAAGGAACTCTTATGAAATTCAGATCTATTTTGCTTAGTCTAACGCTAACCGTCGGGCTCTCGCCGTTATCTAATGCCCTCGCCCACGGGCCCGGTACCCCACATGGGCAGCACCACGCTGCGGTCAAGAAAGAGCAGACGCCCTGGGGAATTGCGGGCGACGTTGATCAGGTTCGCAGCACCATTAAAATTGTGATGACCGACAATATGCGATTTACCCCAAACCTGATTCGCGTCAAAAAAGGTGACACGATCCGATTTCAGGTTGCAAACCGCGGGGCGGTAATGCATGAGATGGTCATAGGCACCAAATCCGAGCTTGATGCACATGCAGAGATGATGAAGAAACACCCCAACATGGAACACGATGAGCCCTATATGGCCCACGTAAGCCCAGGGAAAACCGCTGACCTCGTTTGGTTATTTAATCGAGAGGGTGAGTTTGATTTTGCCTGCTTGATTCCCGGGCACTATCAGGCGGGGATGGTCGGAAAGATTAGGGTGAGCCCATGAAATCGCAGGCCAGAAAACTAGTATTTAAGCAACGCCGAATGTTCGCCCTACTCGGATTGGCGGGTCTCGGTATGCTTGGGTCTCCGATCATCGGCTTACCTAAAGTTTCAAAACCACGGGTTGAGGTCTGGAAGTCTCCCACCTGCGGCTGCTGCGCAGAGTGGGTGAAACATCTCGAAAATAATGGTTTCCAAGTCCAGAGCTACGATACTGGCAATACATCAAAACGCGTTGAACTGGGCATGCCACAGAAATACGCCTCTTGCCACAC
>JACCEB010397097.1_pt1 | contig 10190 bp, 8 predicted proteins | sample 7454761 | NCBI WGS metagenome assembly JACCEB01 (sample SAMN15323454, study PRJNA562643) | freshwater metagenome | isolation source: river surface water | place: USA:Blue River Watershed | collected 2017-08-18
CAAATGATTAACTGGAGTCAGATCAACATTAATTCCGAGGTCGCGGAGAAAGATGGGCTTACCGTGCACAATCGGGTCAATGTCATCGCGGCCTTCGGTCAGCGTCAAGGCTGAGGACTTGGTGGGCACTGTTAAGTCGACAGGCAACTTCACATCTACGTGTGAACGCAATTCCGCATAAGAAGCGCATGCATACGTTTTTAAAAGCTGCGCCGCATGCGCGCACGCTTGGCGAATGGCCAAGCCGGAATCTTGGACGGACAAGCTGCCAGACGTCATGCCCTCGTCGGGACTATATTGCGTATTAGCAGTCTCTATTTGAATGCTAGACACATCCAAATCCAACTCATGGGCCGCCATGAGTTTCAATGTATGCAAGATGCCTTGACCCAGTTCGGCTTTGCCTGTGAACACCGTCACAGAGCCATTGGCTTCAAAGCGCAGCCACTGCGATAGCAAAGGATTGGTTTTTAAACTCACGGAGGTTTGAAGCAACTGACTCATGCTGACACCTCTGACGGCGTTAATTTCAAGCCACACTGAAGTGCGGCTTTCTTCACTGCCCTTAAGACTCGGTTGTGTGTGCCGCAGCGACAAAGGTGTGGCTCTAATGCGTCACGGATTTGCAGATCAGAAACAGTTTCTTGTGCGCTCATCAGCAGAGCAGTGGCACTGATCAAGAGTCCACTGGTGCAGTACCCACACTGCGCCGCTTGTTCATCAATGAACGCCGCTTGCAGTGCTTTTAAGTAAGGCGTGCTGGGCAAGTCAGGGTTTTGTGCTGACTCTAGAGTCACAACGCTACGTCCCACCAGCGCTTCTATTGTCAATTGGCAGCTAGGCTTTGATTGACCATCGATCAAAACATGGCATGCACCACATTGCTCTTGACCGCAGCCGTATCGACTGGCCGTTAAGCCCAATTGATTGCGAATGGTTTGCAGAGCGGTAGTGTCAGCCCCGGATTTGAAGGAAACAACTTGTCCGTTGACGTTCAACTGATGGGTTTGCAACATGGTGACTCTGCTCTATTGGAGAGGTCATATTAAAGGATCCTTTAATACTGCTGATCTAAATTAAAAAATTCTTTAATTTGAACTGAGTAGAAATCATCGATTCCTATCATTTCAGAACTTTCCAAAAGCCGCCCTTTGACGGACCAATTCGCTCAAGTCGACCGTCAGCGCGCAAGGATTGAATGGCACGCTCGATTGTTCTCTCCGATAACTCAAGGGTGATTGCAAGCTCAGATACCGTTAAGCGCGAATCCTGCTTGATAAGACCCAAAATCTCCAATGTCGGTTTCCCCGACATTTTCCCCGACATTTTCCCCGACATTTTCCCCGACATTTTCCCCGACATTTTCCCCGACACGGTTTCCAATGCCCAATCCATAGTTAGCAACGACTGGTCATAAGGCTCAAATGACTCCGTCATTTTCAGCAAGCGCCCCTCACTTTGCCAACTGGTCAAAATGCGTGGCAAGCCTGATCCAGCTCGCTCACCTAAATTGATCATCAAGAACATTTGTTGCAGCGTTCGATTGCGACAATCACTTTCCCCGCCTTTAAGCGCCTGAGCAACGGGAACGCGCAACGCCCCAGGATTGCGAAATTCGAACCCTGAAGGTCTCTTGATAACACGCACCGAAGCCCGATCTGAATAGTCGGCATGGACCAGGGTGTTGACCAAGGCCTCGCGCAGTGCTTGATGAATAGGAGTTTCATCTATCCGTGTATCGCCCTGCAAATGAAACGGCACCTTTAGGTCGGCCGTCAGCTTTCGAATGACCTTTCGGTAAAAGTCGAATAAATTGCCCGACCAAGTACCGTCTGGCACCACCCGATCTAGCCATCGAACTGATGTGTCGGGTTCATCGGGTTGTTCTTGGTAATCCACAAAATACATTGGGGCGCAGGTCATGATGGCGGGCCATTGACCAAACATCAGCAATCCAGCCAATGTGAGTCCGTTCTCTTTTGTTTCCCGGTCTTCTCGCCATGCGCCTAGTAAATGCAGAAACTCGGTGTCGTCCGCCCCGACCCAAGGATGCCCAGACTTGTAACTTGCAAACTGATTGCGGTAAGCATGCAAACTCTCTAGGTCAATGTCATTCAAGCCATATCGGTTACAGATGTACGTATCGCGGCTGTCTTGCACCTGTTCTGCCAGCATGCGTTTGACTGTGGTGTCATCGCACTTGCGGTCACCGTCATTCAGCCGGCGATAAGTGTTGCCAAGCGGCTGACCGTTCAAATAAACCGGTTTGTCTTTTCGACCCGCCTGCGGTATGGACAAAATCAAAACAGCCTGCCCCTCCAAAATGACCTCTTGGGCATCCGCGTCGCTGAGCAGATTGACGCTGACTTTGCCGTGATTATTCAAATTGTTGAACAAATCAGATCGCACCTTGTTGATGTCTTTCAGCCCAACCACACTGAAAACGCCCGATTTTTCTTGAATGCCCAAAATCACCACCCCACCATGCGCGTTAGCCATGGCAGAGTAAGTTGGCCAGAAATCCTTGGGTACTTCTCCTTTACCAGAGGCACCTTGTGCGGCCTTGCATTCCAGTTCAATGCTTTCGCGCAATAAGCTCACGTCTTGTAAAGAACCGAGATTATTCAGACTGTTCATCTTTGCCTTCGCTGATACTGACGCACCGATAGCCGCAATGCAAAGAATCGGAAATAAAGAAGTCTTTAGGCATTTGTAATTCTTTTTAGTTCATTCCAAAGAATACCTAACTTCCAGAAGATTTCTACACATGCAAGCAAATGCAAGAACTCCACCCCCGACTAAAACACTTCTCAAAATGTCAAAACCTTTGCTTGTGTAACTTCACGACAGAAACAACGCCCATCTCCAGTTGTCCTCTGCAGAGTCAAGTTGCTTGTCTCAAAATCACAAAATATGCATTTCCAAGATAGACTTAAATTACTAATTTTGTAAGCGACACATGTTTGAGCAAACTTTTAAGAATATCGATGACATCCTGCACAAAGACGCAGGATGTACCAGTGAGCTGGACTACACCGAGCAGTCCTCGTGGCTCCTGTTTTTAAAGTATCTCGATGCCCTAGAAACCAACAAGGCGATGGAAGCAGAGTTGGAAGGCAAAACCTACAAACACATTTTGGACGTGCCCTACCGGTGGGCAACGTGGGCTGCTCCCCAAACAGCCAACGGACAGATCGACCACAACGCAGCAATGACAGGCGACGATCTGAAAGAGTTCGTCAACCACAAGCTCATGCCTTACTTGGCGGGTTTCAAGCAACGTGCCAGCGGTTCAAACTCCATTGAATACAAAATTGGTGAAGTGTTTGACGAAATCAAGAACAAGATTCAAAGCGGCTACAACCTGCGTGATGTCATCGACCGAATGGACGAACTGAGCTTTGGCTCACAAACCGAAAAACACGAGTTGTCGCACCTCTATGAGGTGAAGATCAAAAACATGGGCAATGCTGGCCGTAACGGTGGTGAGTACTACACCCCACGCCCACTCATTCGCGCCATGATTGAAATTACCAATCCACAGATTGGTGAACGCATTTACGACGGTGCCTGTGGATCTGCTGGTTTCTTGTGCGAGGCGTTTGATTACATGCGCCCCAAGGCAACCAATGCCAAAGATCTCAGCACGTTGCAAGAGCGAACTTTCTACGGCAAAGAGAAGAAGAGCTTGGCCTATGTGATTGCGATCATGAACATGATCCTGCACGGTATTGAAACGCCAAACATCGTTCATACCAACACGCTTGGCGAAAACATCAACGACATCCAAGAGCGAGACCGCTTTGATGTGATTCTGGCTAACCCACCCTTTGGAGGCAAAGAGCGCAAAGAGGTGCAGCAAAACTTCCCCATCAAAACCGGGGAAACAGCCTTCTTGTTCATGCAGCACTTTGTGAAAAGCTTGCGAGCTGGCGGGCGTGCTGCAGTGGTCATTAAAAACACGTTCCTCAGCAACACCGATAACGCAAGTGTGGCTTTACGAAAGCTGTTGTTGACGGAATGCAACTTGCACACGGTGCTGGACTGCCCCGGCGGAACCTTTCAGGGAGCGGGCGTCAAAACCGTGGTGCTGTTCTTCACCAAAGGCGCACCGACGGAGCAGACTTGGTTTTACCAACTCGACCCCGGCCGCAACATGGGCAAAACCAACCCGCTGAACGACGCGGACTTGGTGGAGTTTGTGAAAATGCAAAAGACCTTTGTCGATTCACCCAAAAGCTGGAGCGTACCCGCCACCAGCGTGAACCTAGACACGTTTGACCTGTCGGTGAAAAACCCGAAGGGCGGCGAAGAAGTGGTGCACCGCAGCCCAGCGGACATCCTGGATGAGATCGCCGCGCTGGATGCCGAAGCAGGAGAGGTACTTATAAGTATTCGTGAGCTTTTGGTATGAGCAAGTGGGTAACAACAACGCTTGGAGAAAGCTGTCATATTTATCAGCCAAAAACAATTTCTACCAAAGAAATGGTTGAAGACGGTCCTTATCCTGTGTTCGGAGCAAATGGCATTATTGGTCGATACGAAAAATTCAATCACGAAGAGCCACAACTGTTAGTTACTTGTAGGGGAGCGACGTGTGGCGCTGTCAATGTTTCAGATCCGTTTTCATGGATAACTGGTAATGCGATGGTCATCCGACCACTGAACTCTTCAATCGATATTAAATTCTTGGAATATCTATTCAGAGGCGGCATTGATATTTCAAAGGCAATTACCGGTGCTGCTCAACCTCAAATCACGCGAACAAATCTAGCGCCATTGGCTTTTCAGCATCCCGATTCTGAAGAAGAGCAACACCGCATCGTTACCCTCCTCGACGAAGCCTTTGCCGACATCGCCTCCGCCAAAGCCAACGCCGAAAAGAATCTCCAAAACGCCCGAGCTTTATTTGAATCTCGAATGCACACGCTTTTCGAAGAGAATCAAAACTGGGAAAGAGTTCAACTGGAAAATCTATTGTCTCGGGGCTGGATCACAAGTCACTTAGATGGCAACCACGGCAGTGATTACCCAAAAAAAGAAGAGTTTGTGGATTACGGTGTGCCTTACATAGCTGCACGCGCACTAAGGGGCTGGGAGGTCGATTTCAGTGAAGCAAAATATCTTACCCATGAACGAGCGGCAACAATTCGAAAGGGTCTTGCACAAGACGGGGACGTTCTCTTTGCCCACAATGCAACCGTCGGCCCAGTAGGGGTTCTCAAAACCAAGGAACCTTTTGTCATCTTGGGTACTTCTTTGACTTATTACCGTTGCAACGAAGAGTTCATTCTTCCCGAGTACTTGGCGCATTACATGCGGTCGCCCGTATTCGTTAACCAGTACTCACAAGTGATGAAGCAATCCACCAGAAATCAAGTACCAATTACCAAACAACGTGAATTTTTCCATGTCATTCCGCCTTTGAGTATTCAGAAAAAAATCGCAACTGACCTTGATAGCTTGTCTGAAAAAATAGAGCTAATCGAATCCATTTATCGCCAAAAACTAATCGCCCTCGACAACCTCAAGAAATCCCTGCTGCACCAAGCCTTTAGCGGCCAGCTTTAAAGGAAGCCATATGTCACCAGACAAAGCACAACAGCAGTTTCCGCTATTTGACTCGGAAAATCCTCATTCACAAGAAGTAAATTCCTCTCAGCCTCCACCTGGGCCTTACAGCAACTTCATCGTTTATGTTGATGAGAGCGGTGATCACGGGATGCAAACAGTAGATGTGAATTACCCTGTTTTTGTGTTGGCTTTCTGTGTTTTTTATAAGGGGCACTACAGCGAAAAAGTGGTTCCTGCTCTTCAGAAATTCAAATTCAATAATTTTGGTCATGATGTTGTTGTTCTGCATGAGCATGAAATACGAAAAGAAAAAGGATCTTTCAAATTCAATAGCAAAAAGCATAAACACGATTTCATAGATGGCTTGACCTCCATCATCGAAGCTTCTAATTTCATCTTGATCAGTGCAGTTATAGATAAACGTCAGTTGAAAGATAAGTATGCGCACCCAGTCCGGGACGGCGAGCTCTCCAGACTGCTTATCAATGGAAGGCCATGTGCGGTTGAGTAGTCGGCGCAGCTTGCTAAAGCCGGCCATGCCTGCTTCCGAAGTGGTCCGGGCGAGGTCATAGGTTAGATACGAGTTGAGCAATGAATACCAAGTCAGCCGCCACAAGTCACCTGAATAGGCATCGTTTTCATACTCTCGCAGCAAGTCATCACAGTATTCGCTCTCAAGAACAGTTCGGCCTCGCTGCTCTTTGATGGGAATAGAAATGGCCGCAGCCACAAGGTCGGTTGACCAGTCATCGAGCTTCTCTCCGCGCAGCAGTGTCAGCGCTGCTTTGTAGGCATCTTGCGTTGATGGTTTGGCTTTTGAGAAGTCCTTGAACAGCGCCTCGGCTTTTTGGACTTCCTTGATCACAATTTCGGGGAATCCGATTTGTACGCGATTGAGCCCCATGCCCTCAATTGAGGCATTCAGACGGTTCAAAAGCGTTTGGTCGATCATGGTCAGCAAAATCCAAACTCACGATTGAGTAGAAGCTGTTCCTTTCCCTTCTTGTACTCATCCAGCGTCAAGAACTCCACCCGGATCTCTACTCTGCGGCTGAGCTTCTTATCCTCACGAATGGAGTATGAAGAAAAGCCTCCGAGAGAGAAATAACGCTGAATATCAATCAGTTGCTCCTTGGATAGTGTCGGCGATGCAGGGATTGGGGAGACCAAAGCGCAAATCACACTCCGGCTGCGATCTGTGCTCAATGCCAAGTTCAATGTGTAGCTGCCGTCTTGGTCTGTAAATCCTTCAACGATGAATCGCTTTATCCATTTGCCTTTTTCAAATTCCTTAACCTTGAGAAGGGTCGGAATGTACGCTCGCAGTTCAGCGGCGACTTCGGGCTTTATGTAGCTAGAGTTGCTCTCAAAATAGACGACATCGCCCAGATCAAGACGGAAGTTGGCTTCATCTACCTTGACTCTCGAAAATGGAACAGACTCCGTCTTGAGCAAGCCCATGACTATTCTGATGTCTTCTTGGCGCGCGGCCTCTTGAGCTATGGACTCTGGGATGCTTTTCTGAATGGAGATGAGGGTAACTGCCATGACCACCAAAAAAAGTGTCATGAGAGCCGTCATCAAATCCGAAAACGAGATCCAGAAAGGACTCTCGCCTTCAGACTTGCTTGAGCGTTTTTTGAATATCTGGAAAAACATTCACGGCTCACTGTTTGCGCATGCGCTGCATAAACTGTGCGAGCTCTTGCACTACGCCTGTGAGCTGGTTAGACAGAACGGAGATGTTCTTGTCTGTTTCGCCAACGACGCGTTGAACTTGGCTCACCAGTGAGTTGCCAAACGTCTCGAAAGCCGAGACCAACTGGTCGTTGACTGCGCTGAGATTGCGGCGGCTTTCTTCCTCCGCTGCACGCAGCGCTTTGACGCTGCTTTCCACGCCTTCGATAAGCTGTTGAGAGACACCAGCTTCGCGTTTGGCCGATTCAATGAGGCCTGTGAGCGCCAAGACCTGCGAATCAACGGTCTTACGGGTGGCGTCGTATTTCTCAAAGCCGCTGTTCACTGCCAGCGAAGCCGCCTGCAGCGCATTAGACGAAGCTTTCACTTGCTCAATGAATGCAGCTGAATCATCCAGTGCGCGAGTAACTGAGCTGCCGGCAGTCTCGAATCGCTGAGCGGCCGAGCCCATGGTCAGTGCACCTTGGTTCATCCCATCGACGGCGCGCATGGAAACATCGCGGATTGCATTGATGCTTTCTTGCGTCTTGAGTACCTGATCACTGACAGCCCGCAGAAGTTCTTCGACATTTGCGGACAGCCCCGATACCATTTGTCCAGTTTGGTCTGTGAGCACTTTGGTGCGATTAGCGTCTTCCTCCGATGCACTCTTGCGTGAAGCTTCCATGCTGGAAATTGATTTGCCGACTTCGCTCAAGAGGCTAGCGATGGTTTCGTTCATTGCATCTTTGGACTTGCTCTGTTCTTCCGCAACCAGCGACCTGAAATCGGTGACGAACTGTGTCATTTGCTGGGTGAGCTGCTGCTGGTTGTCGGACGCTGTCTGCATCGCAGCAGCAAGCTTGTCCGACATTTGTGTTGTCGCATTTTCGTTAGCCTTCTGGATGTCTTGGACCAGCGCCTGCAATGAAGTTTGCACAGAGCCCATCGCGGCTATCGAACGTTGCATCTGTTCGTTGATACCGTTAATTTGGCCACCAAAGGTGTCTTCTAGTTTTGCCATGAAGCCCGTGAGCATAGTCTCGAGCATCGTATTGACCTGCGCAGAATTGCCGGCGGCATTGTTTTCCATGACCTCGCGCACGCGCTGCATTGGTTCGGCAATCGACTCAGCAATGCTTCGGCCGACGGTTTCCCCAATTTGCTGGCCAGCACTGATTTGCGCCTGAATTTGACGCTCAGTTAAGTTGGTCATTAGGCGAGTGAGATCCTCAACGAGAGCATCTTTTAGCTGAGCTGCATGTACCTCTGATTTTTCAGACGACTCAACAAGCCGCTGCAAATATTCTTCACCAGCCCCTGACTTGTATAACGAGTCGATCAGATCGCATAGGAGCTCGACCTTAGCGTTCAGGAGTGCAACGAGGTAGCGACTAAAAAATACCACCAGCATTGCGCAGAAAATGGCCGCTGCTGACACGGTAAAGGCATGCATCACAGCCTCTAGCAGCGGGCCCAGACCGGCAACCGCATCAGATGTGTTGGTAGCAATAGCTCCTTTAAAATTATCTAAGCCGTGCAACAGACCTGCGAAGGTACCGATGATCCCCAGACCGGTAAGAATGCCCGGCAGGTGACGCCAAAAATCATCAAATAGTGGCGCATCAACCAGTGACTCCTTTGTGAACATCATTTCGGCAGGCATGCTCGAGCGGTATTCCACAACCGGCGTTTGACCACTCAACGCCAGACGCATTGGATGAAGGGTATCCGAATACTCATTCCAGATATGCAGTAACGGCTGTTTAGCGAAGATTGCATCAAGTTCACGTGGATCACGACCGTTATGTTGACCAAGTTTCCCCTCCAGCCCTTTAATTGCAAGTGCCAGTCCTTGAGCACTAAGTCGGAATTTTCGAATAAAGATCACGAAAAAACCTAGTGTTAACAAACCAACTAGTACAAGTATTAAATTTAGTAGCTGTGAAAGCAGTGATACAAAAAAAATCACTTGGGAGTCCTTAGGCTTATTTTTGTTTAGCTGGCGGGACATTCCCGTCAACGGTTCTCACAAATTTAAATTTTGCCCTTTTTAAGGCTTTTAAACCTTCTGACAGTTACAAGCAGGAAAAAAATGTTCTAAAACTTAAATGCTTTTTTTACTACTTAATTTGTACTTATTTTCAGCTTATCCCCGCCGTTTCTCGTGTTATTCATCGCTCCACACCCTGAAGCCTAACTGCACGAATGACCGTTTTGATTAATGCTGAAGAACGCCTTTGGGTCGAGGGCTGCCGGTCACCCCCCCCTAGTCCATCTGCTTAAAGCTTTAAACAGACACTCCGCTCTCTGTCAAATTCAAACTTTTTTCTCTTACGATGCCTTAGAGGCAACCTTGAACTGTCCAAGTCTGAAGCGAATAACCCCTTTCAACTCCCCTCATTTTTCACTCCCCCTCTTGAAATCCTCCCAAACACCCTTATCATTAGCACTCGCAGGAGATGAGTGCTAACAACTTCAGCACCCTCCAAAGAACCCTAAAGTATTCAATTTTGAATGCTTTTTGTTTTTAACCTTGTTTCATATTTAGGAGATTCCATGAAACTGCGTCCTCTCGGCGATCGCGTGATCGTCAAACGTGTCGAAAGCGAAACCAAAACAGCCTCTGGCATCGTGATCCCTGATGCAGCTGCTGAAAAGCCTGATCAAGGTGAAGTCTTGGCCGTTGGCCCAGGCAAACGCAATGACAAAGGCGAAGTGTTGGCCATGAACGTGAAAGTCGGCGACCGCGTGTTGTTCGGCAAATACAGCGGCCAAACCGTCAAGGTTTTGGGCGACGAGCTGTTGGTCATGAAAGAAGAAGACCTCTTTGCAGTGGTCGAGTAATTTTTAAATCGGAGAAATTCAAATGGCAGCAAAAGACGTAATTTTCGGCGGCGAAGCCCGCGCACGCATGGTTGAAGGCGTGAACATTTTGG
>JACCEB011371907.1_pt1 | contig 10189 bp, 8 predicted proteins | sample 7454761 | NCBI WGS metagenome assembly JACCEB01 (sample SAMN15323454, study PRJNA562643) | freshwater metagenome | isolation source: river surface water | place: USA:Blue River Watershed | collected 2017-08-18
CACAAGTTACTTGGGTCTCTTTATATTCTGGGTGAATATCTTTCTTCATTTTTATATTCCTTCATCTATGTCTGGGTCCGCGATAAACGGTGAACCAGGGCCACTTATGCCATTCGGTATGGCTAGGCGCTAATACTCTCGCGAAAAGAGAAAACCGCAAAATCCGTGCGCACGCAGCACGGATTTTGCGGCTTCCACCCTTTCGGGGGAAAGAGTTAGGCCTTTGGAGCCGCTGTTGGTGAAGCCTTCACTGGCTTAGCAGGTTTAACTGGCTTTACTAGCGCTGCGATCGCTGCCTTTGCTGTTGCATCTGCTGCAGCGTTTGCACTCTTGCGCGCATCTTTTGCCGCTTGTAGTTGTGCATCAGTAGTTACATTTGCAAGCGCTGCTTGGAAATCTGCAAGGGCTTTTGCGCCAGCTGCACGACGGGCATCAATGATTGCGCGATGAGCAGTTACATAGGTATCCATCTGCGCTCTAAACGTTGCTTGTGCTTGCGCACGCGCAACTGCAGCATCTTTTGTATCTGCTGCTGTTGCTGATGAAACTCCACCAAAAAGTGAAGCCGCGATTAGTGCGCCTGCGAGGATCTTCTTTGAATTCAACATTTACTGCCTCCGTATTCGCCGGCCCGTTTGGCTTTGGCTGATATGGAGATAGTGCGCGCCGACTTTGTGAAGACCTTGCGAAGGGCTTGCGGTCAGGCGGTGAAAGTTAAGAAATTAGCCCTCGTTTGGACCAGAAGTGGTCTTCTGGATCTGCATCAAGAACTCGACGTTGGACTTAGTGCCCTTCATCTTCTCAAGCAACAGCTCAAGCGCTGCCTGTGGTTCAAGTGCATGCAGCACGCGACGTAACTTCCAGACAATGTTGAGTTCTTCAGTTCCCATAAGAATTTCTTCTTTACGGGTACCTGATGCAACAACGTTAACTGCAGGGAAGATGCGCTTATCGGCCATCTTGCGATCGAGGATGAGCTCCATGTTTCCGGTGCCCTTGAATTCTTCGAAGATAACTTCATCCATACGAGAACCAGTATCAACTAGTGCGGTTGCAAGAATTGTTAACGATCCACCATCTTCGATATTACGTGCGGCACCGAAGAACTTCTTTGGTGGATAGAGAGCTGCTGAGTCAACGCCACCAGAAAGGATGCGCCCTGATGCAGGTGCTGCGATGTTGTATGCGCGACCTAGACGAGTAATTGAGTCAAGGAGAACAACTACATCGTGGCCAAGTTCAACTAAACGCTTAGCGCGCTCGATAGCGAGCTCTGCAATTGTGGTGTGGTCATCGGCTGGACGATCGAATGTTGATGCGATTACTTCACCCTTAACAGAGCGCTGCATATCGGTAACTTCTTCCGGACGTTCATCAACTAGAACCACCATCAAATGACACTCTGGATTGTTTGTGGTGATCGCATTGGCGATTGATTGCAAGACCATGGTCTTGCCAGCCTTAGGAGGCGAAACGATAAGTCCGCGCTGGCCTTTACCAATTGGTGCGATCAAATCAATAACCCGAGTTGTAAGGATGTTTGGCTCTGTCTCAAGGCGCAAGCGCTCTTGTGGGTACAACGGAACTAGCTTGCCGAATTCAACGCGTCCGCGCGCTTCATCAGGAGTTACTCCGTTAATTGTTTCCAGGGTAATTAGTGGGTTGTACTTCTGGCGCTGTTCGCCTTCGCGCGCCTGACGTACCTGACCTGTGACAACGTCCCCTTTGCGAAGTCCGTATTTGCGAACTTGCTGCTGTGAAACGTAGACATCGTTTGGACCAGGTAGGTAGCCGCCTGTGCGAATAAATGAATAGTTATCCATGATGTCGACTAGGCCGCCAACTGGAACTAGAACATCGTCTTCACCAATAACTGGTTCGCGTTCGTCGCGATGACCACGATCACGGTTGCGATCACGGCCACGGTTGCGATCACGACCACGACCGCGGTCGCGTCCGCCAAAGCCACGATCGTTATCGCGTGTACCGCTTCCATTAAAGTTATCGTTCACGTTCTCTTCGCCGTCATCATCGCCATCTGAATTATTAGATGAATTGTTAGATGAATTGTTAGCGGATTCGCGATTGGAATTCTTCTTAGCATTGCGCGCTTCGCGGCGAGCTTCGCGTTCAGCCTTTGCGGCTTCGCGGTTTGCTGCTTGTAGATCTGCGATTGCGGTTACGAGGGCATCTTTCTTAAGTTTGCCTGCTCCATCGATACCAAGTTGCGCGGCAACTTCCTTTAACTTTGGAAGGCTCATCGCTGCGAGTTCAGGACTGTTTGAACGAACTGGTTCAACGGTCTTATCTTGTTCTGTCATCTCTATCTTTTCATTTGGGGCTTTGATTACGAGTTTGAGTTCGTAACAGCAAAAAGCCTGGTGATTTGGATTTATTACCTGCCGACTTTCACCGTAACTTCCGGCCTTAACAGGTGGGTTAACCATAGCACCTCAAAACTACGAGGCGCAAAAGGGTCAGAAATTAGAGAATCGTCGCTCCAGTACGGGAAATCTCTAGGGATTTCGCCTCAAATTTCGAACCCGCAGCCCTGATTAACTCAGCAACATCTGCTTCAGTTCCAGTATGTAAGGCTAGGACAGTTGGCCCTGCACCAGAGATAAATGCCGCAACACCTGCAGCTCGCAGCTTTGTTAATAAAGCAAATGAGGCGGGCATCGCTTCTGCACGGTAGGACTGATGAAGAAAATCTTCAGTTGCGCGATAGAGCAGATCTGGGCGCAAAGTAAGTGCATGAACCAAGAGCGCAGAGTTTGCAGAATTTCGTGACGCATCGCGATGCGGAATTGTCTCAGGCAACATCTTGCGTGCCTTTGAGGTCGCAACTGCCGTTGCCGGAATAAATGCAATCGCACGAATACGGGTATCAACACTTAACGAAATTGCTTGTGCAACTTCTTTACCGTGTTGCTCTTCCTTCCAAGCAACAACTGCATTTCCATAAAGTGCAGCAGCAACGTTATCAGGATGGCCTTCCATATCTGTTGCAATCTGCAATAACTTTTCATCGCTCATCTTGTCAGAGCCAGTTAATACGAGTGCGCGTGCAAGTGATAGACCACCAACGATTGCACTTGCTGAAGAACCAAGCCCTCGGCCATGTGGAATTACATTTAGCGCGCGCACGGCAACGCCCTTTGGCTTTCCGCCCAGAAAATCAAAACCTTTATACATAGCTTTGACAAGAAGGTTTTTATCAGTGAGCGGAACGTCAGCGGCGCCTTCACCAGTTACATCTATATCAAGACCGGCATCATCGAGAATCTGTGCTACATAACGATCGTGCATGCCCAGGGCTAACCCAAAAGAATCAAATCCTGGTCCAAGGTTGGCACTTGTTGCCGGAACCTGTACCTGAATTGGATTCGCTTTAAATGTTGGTTTCGCCATGGCTTTACTTAAGTCCTAGCGCCTTTGCGGCGACAACTGCATTTACCTTTACGATCTTTGGCTTTGCGAATTTTTCAAGTGCCCAAGAAATATCTTTGAGTCCATGGCCAGTAACAGTGATCACGATCTTCTTGCCCTTAGGTAATTTGCCAGCCTTCTTATATTTAATTAAGCCGGCGATACCTGCAGCAGATGAAGGCTCCACAAAGACTCCTTCTTTTCCAGCGACAAGAGCATATGCCGCCAAGATCTCTTTATCTGTAACAGAATCGATAACCCCACCTGATTTATCGCGCGCTTCAATGGCTTGATCCCAAGATGCTGGATTTCCAATACGAATCGCAGTTGCGATTGTTTCAGGTTTAAGAACTGGCTTTCCCTTAACAAGTGGCGCCGAGCCAGCGGCTTGGAAGCCATACATCTGCGGCAACGATTTTGAAATTCCATCTTTGCGATACTCGTTATATCCCTTCCAGTATGCGGTGATATTTCCGGCGTTACCAACTGGAAGAGCATGAATATCCGGGGCATATCCCAACATATCGATAACTTCAAATGCTGCAGTCTTCTGACCTTCAATGCGATATGGGTTAACTGAGTTAACAAGTGCAACTGGATAATTATCTGATAAATCGCGTGCCAGAGTTAAGCAATCATCAAAGTTGCCATCTACCTGCAAGATTTGTGCGCCATGAATAACTGCCTGGGCTAGTTTTCCGGTTGCAATCTTTCCGGCGGGAATCAAAACTGCAGAGATCATTCCCGCCTTAGTTGCATAGGCTGCAGCGCTGGCAGAAGTATTGCCAGTAGATGCGCATATGACTGCCTTAGCGCCATCTTCAGCCGCTTTCGAAATTGCCATTGTCATTCCGCGATCTTTAAATGAACCAGTTGGGTTGATGCCTTCGTACTTTAACCAGACATCATTGCCGAGAAGTTCTGATAAATAGCAGGCATAGATAAGCGGAGTTCCACCTTCGCGCAATGAGACAACGGGAGTCTTTGCTGAAACTGGCAAGCGATTGCGATATTCCTCAATTACTCCACGCCACTGATGCGCACCAGATTTCTTTGACTTAAAAAGACTCATGCGCTCATCGCTCCTTCTACGCGGATAACACTTGAAATATTCTGAACTGCTTCCATCTTTTTAAGAGCTTCAACTGTTGCCTTTAGTTCACCTTCGGTTGCCAAGTGAGTGACGATGGTTACTTCAGCATCGTTGTTGCGTCCGGCTTGGTTAACAGTCTGAATTGAAACGCCATGGTTGGCAAAAATTGTGGCGATAGATGCCAAAACGCCTGCTTTATCAGCTACTTCTAGGCGGATTAGGAACTTAGTTTTAGTTGATTCGATTGGAGCAATATCGCGATCTGCATAATCAGTTTCGCGCTGACCAACAGAGTTGAGTGCAATGTGGCGAGCAACTGCAACAACATCTCCCAGGATTGCTGATGCAGTTGGAGCGCCACCAGCGCCGCGACCATAGAACATCAGCGAACCTGCAGATTCGGCCTCAACGAAAACTGCGTTATAGGCATCGCGCACTGAAGCTAGTGGATGGCTCTTATGTAACATAACTGGGTGAACGCGAACTGAAATTTCATCGGCAGGGGTCAGTTCTGCAATTGCGAGCAACTTGATAACGTGATCCATTGATTTAGCGATCTTTACATCTTCTAAAGTGATTTTCGAAATACCTTCGCGGTAAACATCATCGACGGTTACGCGAGTGTGGAAGGCCAAACCTGACAAGATCGCAGCTTTTGCGGCGGCATCAAAGCCCTCCACATCTGCTGTTGGGTCGGCTTCGGCATAACCAAGTTCCTGAGCCTCTTTCAAAACATCAGCAAATTCGCGGTCATCTTCATGCATCTTGGTCAGGATGTAATTTGTTGTACCGTTAACAATTCCCATCAAACGAGTTACGAAATCACCAGCCAATGAATCGCGCATTGGGCGAATAATTGGGATCGCACCGGCAACTGATGCTTCGTAGTAAATATCTTCGCCTTTGGCATAGGCTGCCGAAAACATTTCTGCGCCATGGCTAGCCAGCAGCGCCTTATTGGCAGTTACGACAGATTTACGATTTTCGATCGCAGTCATGATCAATTCGCGTGCTGGTTCGATTCCGCCCATGACTTCAATGATTAGATCAATCTCGGGATCGTTAACGATCGAAAATGGATCTGTTGTAAAAAGACTTGGGTTAATACCTTCGTAAGGCTTTAGTGTACGAACCGCAATACGTGCGAGTTCCATTTTTACACCAGCGCGAGTTGAGAGCTCATCAGTATCTGCAAGGAGCAAGCGCGCGACAGAACTTCCGACCACGCCACATCCGAGCATGCCGATACGTACTGGTTTATCTGCTGGGCTCATCTGCCTATTCTTTCACATCAAGTGCGAGCAGATCTTCCTCATTTTCGCGGCGGACAATTACGCGGGCTTTTCCATCTCTTACTGCGACAACTGGTGGACGAGGGACATGGTTGTAATTGCTGGCCATGCTGCGGCCATATGCGCCAGTTGCCGGAATCGCAATTAAATCTCCAGGTTCAATATCTCCCGGCAATTTAATGTCACGGATAACAATATCGCCAGTTTCGCAATGCTTTCCAACAACTCGTGAATTAATGGTGTCCGCAGTTGATGAGCGATGAGCAATTACTGCGTGATATTCGGCGTCGTAAAGAGAAGGTCGAATATTGTCGCTCATTCCACCATCTACTGAAATATATCGACGTACCTGTCCATTTTCGAGCACCACATCTTTAGTTGTTCCAACTTCATACAAAGTAAATGTGGTTGGGCCTACAATGGCGCGACCTGGTTCAATCGAGATAATTGGAATATTTAATTTGTGTTTTTCACATGATGCTGTAACCGCGCTACGCAACGCTGGCATTACTTCGCCTGGTTCGAGAGTTTCATCGCCTGGAAGATAAGCGATTCCGTAACCGCCGCCGAGATCGAGTTCTGGAAGTTCTTTGCCATAAGCATCGCGATACTTTGCCAGCAATGAGATTAAACGATCTGCAGCAAGTTTAAAAGAATCGGTACCGAAGATTTGTGAACCAATATGAGAATGGAAACCACGGAGTTCAAGTTCTGGGTGGCTTAGAACTTTTTCAACTGCAGCCCAAGCAGCGCCACTAGCGATAGAGAAACCAAACTTCACATCTTCGTGAGCGGTAGAAATTGATTCGTGAGTGTGGGCTTGTATGCCTGGAGTGAGGCGGAGCATCACGCCTTGTACCTTCTTGTATTTCCGCGCAATCGTGGCTACGCGCTCAATTTCATAGATTGAATCCATCACGATGGTCTTTACGCCAACGCTAACTGCGCGATCAATCTCTGAAACTGATTTGTTGTTGCCATGAACTTCAATCTTCTGGGGATCGATTCCGCCAGCAAGTGCAACTGCTAATTCGCCACCAGTGCAGACATCGATTCCGATACCACAATCCTTAACCCAACTTGCAACTGCAGTTGAGATAAAGGCCTTTGCTGCGTAATAAACAGTCCCAGCATGGGATCCAAACTCATCGCGCAGCGCGTTGTTCCAAGCAATTGCACGTGTACGGAAATCATTTTCATCAATAAAGAACGCTGGTGTTCCAAAATCTTGCGCCAACTTTGTGGCAGGGATTCCCGAAAGGTGTAGTTCACCATTTGTGAAAGAAACGTTCTTCGACCACATAGCTACATCCGCTCCGGCGCGCTCACGCCAAGTAGTAGAAGACCATTCTTCAGTACTTGCAGAGTTGCTGCACATAAATTAAGTCGCGCGCTATGCAGCGCAGTTGCTGGCTCATCCCCCATCGGCAAGACGCGGCAGTCGGCGTAGAAGCCGTGATAAACCCCCGCTAATTCTTCGAGGTAGCGGGCGATTCGATGTGGTTCGCGGAGTTCGGCGGAGCTGGCAACGATTCGTGGGAATTCAGCAAGGGATCCAAGTAGTTCGTTTTCGCGATCATGCGAGAGTTGCGCTGGATCAAAGTTATCTAAACCGCTGGCGATATTTAACTCGTCTGCGTTGCGCAGAACTGCTGCGATTCGGGCATGGGCGTACTGCACGTAATAAACCGGATTTTCGTTGGTGTTGCGCTTTAAGATATCGAGATCCATCACCATCGGAGTATCAACTGGATAACGAATCAGCGTATAACGAGCTGCATCAACGCCAACTTTTTCTACAAGTTCTTCCAGAGTAATTATCGTGCCCGCGCGCTTAGAGAGTTTTACCTCCTCGCCGCCTTCCATAATCTTTACCAATTGACCAATTAGTACATGAACGTTGTACTCGGGATCATCACCAGCACATGCTGCGGTTGCCTTCAAGCGGTGGATGTATCCGTGGTGATCTGCGCCCAACATGTAGATACAGATATCGAAACCCCGTTCGCGCTTATTTATGTAATAAGCAGTATCTGATGAGAAGTAAGTTAGATCGCCATTTGCCTTAACTAGAACGCGATCTTTATCGTCACCGAAATCTGTAGTGCGCAGCCATGTTGCACCATCTAATTCAAAGACATGTCCTTGGGCGCGCAATTTATCTAAACCGTGTTCAACTTTTCCGCCATCGTGAAGGCTGCGCTCTGAAAACCAGACATCAAAATGAGTGTTAAAGCTATCTAGAACTCGTTGCTGATCCTTAAGTTGTAACTTATAGGCTGCTTCGCGGAAGGCAATTAACCGAGGCGCTACATCAAGCTTAGTTATCTCTGGATTCTCGGCTAGAACTTCCTTAGCTAAATCTGCAATGTATTCACCCTGATAACCATCTTCAGGAATTGGCAGACCAAGAGCTGCAGCTTGAACAGATTGTCCAAAGAGATCCATTTGATTACCACGGTCATTTATATAAAACTCTCGCACTACTTCAGCACCTGCTGCACTTAAAACGCGACCAAGTGCGTCACCTACGGCCGCCCAACGAGTATGACCTAAATGAAGTGGGCCTGTTGGATTGGCAGAGATAAATTCAAGATTGATCTTTACGCCTGAAAGCGCGGTACCTTTTCCATAGCTTTCTTTAGCGCTCAAAATTGTGCGCACTAAATCTGCTTGGCTGGTGCGATTTAATTTAATGTTGATAAAGCCAGGACCTGCAATATCAACGGATGAAACTTCAGGAAGTTTCTCTAAATCTTTCTTAAGTAACTCAGCGACTTCGCGTGGGTTCTTTCCGGCGGGCTTAGCAAGTTGCAGCGCAATGGAAGATGCATAATCACCATGGTCGCGATTCTTAGGTCTCTCTAAAGGAATATTGGAAGGAACGGTTCCGATCAGATCTCCACGCGCAATGGCGTGCGAGATTGCCGCCTGAATTTGGGCGGATAGTAGATCCGAATGTGAACTCACAGGGCAAGGTTACCCTGCGCAGCGATTTACTTTCCGAACCCCATAAGGTGCTCAAGAGCGAGCTGATTAAGGGCTTCATACTGATAACCACGTGCACCGGCCTGCTCAACATCGAATGAATCTTTTGCAAGATCCTTCCAACTTTCACCAGCGCCCATTGTGTTTTCAGTCAGTCCTGGAATGTTGGAATCTTTCTGCGCAGCAATAACGCGAGGATCGTTGCGATAAGCAGTAGCACGTTCTTTTAGCGCTAAATATGTACGCATATTTGCTGTTGCTGAATCCCAAACGCCCTTGTCATCTTCGGTGCGACCTGGCTTGTAATCAAAGTGCTTTGGTCCGTCGTACTTATAGCGCTCGAGTAATTCAACTAAGAAGAAGGCTGACTTTAGATCGCCATGGCCAAAGACAAGATCCTGGTCGAACTTTGGACCGTGCTGACCATTTAGATCGATGTGGAATAACTTCTTCTGCCAGAGCGCTTGCGCGATTCCATGAACAAAGTTAAGTCCTGCCATTTGTTCGTGACCGACTTCTGGGTTTAGACCAACTAGCTCTGGATGATCAAGAGTGTAGATAAATGCAAGTGCGTGGCCGATTGTTGGCAAGAAGATATCGCCGCGTGGTTCATTTGGCTTTGGTTCGATTGCAAACTTAATCTTGTAACCGTTATCTAGAACATATTGGCTAAGCACGTTAAATGCTTCGCGCATACGTTCGTGTGCAACGTAGGCATCCTTTGCTGCATCAGATTCTGCGCCTTCGCGACCGCCCCAGCAAACATAGGTATGTGCACCAAGTTCTACGGCGAGTTCGATATTGCGCATCGCTTTACGGAGTGCGTAGCGACGTATATCGCGATCGTTGCTAGTAAATGCTCCATCTTTAAAGACTGGATGTGAGAAGAGGTTGGTTGTAGCCATTGGAACTTGCATTCCGGTTTCGGCTAGCGCTTTTTTAAAGCGATCAATGTGGCCACGACGTGTTGCATCATCGCTTCCGAATGGAATCAAGTCGTCATCATGAAAAGTCACACCGTAAGCACCTCGAGCAGCGAGTTCATTAACTGTACGAATTGGATCGAGAGCGCCACGAGTTGCATCTCCGAATGGATCGCGCGCTTGCCAGCCGACGGTCCAGAGCCCAAAGGTGAACTTATCTGCAGGCGTTGGTGTGAGTGACATGTACTCTCCTTCAATTCTTCGCTCGATGAGCGCATAAAGTGGGCGTGAAACCCTTAAATTTTGTATAAGGCGAACTTACCTCTAACCTATACATCAGTACATGAGTTTTTTATAACATTCTCATGACGCTCCAGCGGGAGTGGTGAAATGGCAGACACGCAAGTCTTAGGAACTTGTGCTTCGGCGTGCGGGTTCAAGTCCCGCCTCCCGCACCAGCAGAA
>JACCEB010296361.1_pt1 | contig 10185 bp, 12 predicted proteins | sample 7454761 | NCBI WGS metagenome assembly JACCEB01 (sample SAMN15323454, study PRJNA562643) | freshwater metagenome | isolation source: river surface water | place: USA:Blue River Watershed | collected 2017-08-18
CCAAAGAGATCAGATTTACTGTAATTGGGATTAATACTAGCAAAATTAAAATAGAAAGATAAAAGCTGATAAAGAAAGTATGAGATCACAATATAGAAAAATATCGCTACAACGATGATTTTATTAAACTCAATAAATAAACCCTCAATGACCTTAAAGCTCACAAGGAATACGGAGGCCTGATAAAAATAAATCGCAAATCGATGATGCTTCCAAATAATGAAACTAGATACGACAAGAACCACGGCAAGATACCAAAAGAGCTCGAGTTCTTTCTTCAAATAAACTAAGGAGAATGGAGATAGATGATGTCGATAGGCGTGCTGGGTATAAAGAAAAAAGAAGGACAGTACCAAGAAAATAATGACGTTATAAATTATTGTCTCTCTCTTTCTGACTTTCAATTGTTCCATTTTAATTTTTCCCTATAATAGCATTATGAATGATATTTCTTTGGAAATCTCCTCAATTTGTGTTTCATGCGACAATTGCCGCCTCGTTTGCCCTGAAAACGCGATTATCACCAATGGTAAAGATTACTATATTGATCAATGGAGCTGCACAATATGTGGTCTCTGTATCGAGGTTTGTCCCGTAGACTGCATAAAAGAAACGAAAAAAACTAATTAACCTCATCCTTAATCTCGTTCCACCACACACAAGGCACAGTCGAATTTTTCGCCTTATCTCCTGCCAAAATAATTGTAGGCGATGATATTGTCGTTATCTCATCAGGGTTTAAATTTATTATTTTTGATCCTCTCGCATGATAGCTCAATTCTTTTAAATTAATCTTCCAACTCTTAATCGCTTTTTCTTGGACGAGAAATCTTAAAAATGGGTGTGTTGATTGAACCCTATATGTTTGCAATATTGAAAAACATGTTTCCCAATATCTCTTAACCGTTCCGAAATCCCAATAGTCTATTTCATCCAAAAGAAGTGCTGGAATCTTTTTCTCCGTAAAGGGACAAACGGAATCAAAAAACTTACTCACACCAACTGTTTTTTCTAGTTGTGATAGATCAATGAGTGAAATCCCTGTGTAGGTCTCGATTTTTTGATTTGCGCCAAGATCTTTGTTCTTAATAATACCTTTTACAAGTCTATTAGAATCAATCTCAAGAGCATTATAGCCCAAAGATGAGTTCACCCAGTAAGTCAAAAGAACTCCCGAAAATTTTTCAAAGGGAGATAGTAGTTTGAAAAGATGATCCTTGGAGATATAAAAAAATTGATCCGCATTTAAAACGAGAAGCTTTCCTTTATATTGAATATCTTTTTGAGACGCCAAATTGTGAACGGCCCCACCAATGTCTAAAATTTCTGGTTTCTCCCAAAGAAAAACAACATCATCAAAGGCGCTTTTTCCCTTGCAATAAGCTTCTATTTCCGTCCCCATGTAATGAAGATTAATGTAAATCTTTTGAATACCCAAGGAGCGCGCATACGCGACTTGGAGTTCTAGGAGACTTTTTTCGAAGACTGGCCAAAGGACCTTAGGTAACTTTTGGCCAATTTGCCCCATCCTGGTCCCAAAGCCAGCGGCGAGAATTAAACAGTAATCAATTTGCATAATAGTGTTGGAAAAGTTTTTGTTTAAGATCGGCATATCGTGGATTATCCATCATCACACGCCTTATTTTTTCCATCGCAAAACCAATATACTTTAAATAACGATCATCTTTGCGCCAATTATAGATGTAACAAAAGCTTCCCACCGCCTTAAAGACTCTTTGAATGAGCATATCATCATAAAGTTCTAAGAAATGTTCAAAACTTTTTTGTCCATGGATAACGGGATCAAGATTGTCGTAATAGTAACGTTTCAGAGCAATTCTGTTTTCTTCTTGAATGTCATAATAGCAATCCTCTAAAAGTGAAACGAGGTCATACTGAGGTATTCCCCAGCGTGCATCCTGAAAATCGATGAAGACATAATTTTTATCTTTCACCATAATATTCCGTGAATGGAAATCACGATGCGTGATGACCATTTTCTGCTCCGCTAGTCTAAGCATAACCGGAGCAAATAGTGCCTCGAGATCATTAATAAGTGACTCATCCAAGTTTTTATTGAAAAAGTTCATGAAATACTTAAAGGTGAATTTGGTTTCATCCATATATTTTTGGAAATCAAATTTCAATTGAAAGAGATTTGGATTATTGACGGAACTCCTTGGAATGCGATGGAGCTCTAAAAGTTGATCAACAATTTTTTTATAAATCTCAAACTCTTCTTTTTTTGATGTAAGAGTACTAAGTTTCAACAACAATGTATCATTCCCAAGGTCTTCTTGGAGGGAGTACCCACGCGATAAATTGTGGTCAATAATTTGTGGAACCCGAATGTTGTTTTCCAAAAGAAATTGCTGAACGGATAGAAATGGATGCTTTTCCATCACATCATCAAAAGCATTATCCAGGCAAACAACATAACTCTCTTCTACTGTAAAAATTCGGTAATATCTTCGAGTTGAAGCATCTCCCGTTAGCTTATCGACTTCTTCGAGTTTTTGATCCTTAAGAATATCTTTTTCTTGAGTTTTATTAAACAACTCTTCAATGTAAAATCTTTCTGCTTGCTCTGGTTTCATAGCTGTTGATCCCTAATTCTATTTAAAAATGAATAAAAGTTTTTACTGGAATTTTTCTTTATGGGCATTTCATCGTCAGATGAACTTTTTATTAAAAAGGCTTTAAAAAGTGATTCCTCTTGGTTGATAAGATTTATATCCCCCACTTGTAGCAAAAAATCCGCTGTATTTCGGTTTTGTGTTTGCAGCCAGGATAGATAATATTCTCCATCAAATCCACTCCGAATGGTTAGGTAGTATGCCCATTTGTGAATTTCAATTTTTTCTTCCACGTTTAATCTAGAGAGAGAGAGAATTCTTTCTAGACTTATAAATCCTACGGGGACGATCGTTTGTTTTGGATAAAGAACATTCTCACTCCGAACAAGTTCATACGCGAGTATACAAACGAGAACACTTTCATGCTTTATGTATTTTGTAATTAGCCCCGTGGAAAGAAAAATCTCTCCCCTTGGAAGTGAAAAATGAATGGGGGCTTCATTTTTAATTATAGTTACATTCGCTTTATTTAAATTTTTAAAAAAGATCTCATTTTTTGAAATGATTTCAGACAATAGCTCATTAAGGTATTTTCCATTTTGATCTTTTTGAACAGTCCTTAAACCAGGGGTAGATAGAAATGCCGTTTTTAAGGATGCAAGCTGATCTGCATAATCCTCTGAAGACATCGAAATGTGCCCACTCTTATAAATCGTTGGTGTTTTTTTAATACTCGGTAGTCTTATTGTGGAACAGGAGACGTTTACAAGGGCAAACAAAAAATAATAAACCCCCGCTAAAAGCGAGGGTTTAAGGGAGTAACTCTTATGCTTTATTTTAAAATTCAGCAGCGACTTCGCGACCATTTTCTAAGTAATAAATTGTGAAGCCAGCATAGATCTTGTTTGGATCTTTAATAAGTGGCTTATTATTTTCCCAAAGTAGTTTCCATTTCTTAACAGTAGCGTAAACATCTTTTGAAATGGTTCCGAGTGTATCACCCGTTTTGATAAGGTAAGGGTTTCCTTGCGGGTTCCATACAAATTCCTCAGCTGGCGCTGAATAATTAAGAACCATACCAGTTCTCACAACTGTTCCACCTTTAAGGGTAGAGGCATTTTCATTCGCAAGCTCTTTCCAGCGAGCATAATCACCATAAAGCTTGAACGCAATCATCATGAGAGTTTCATTTTTTTGTACGGTATACTGCTTAAGTGTTCCTGGTTCAGTCACAACAGGAGAAGTATTTTCAAGAGATGATTCTTGAACTAGTGGTTCCGTATTTGAAAGAGCAACATCATCAGATGTAGGCTCAACCGGTGCCTCCGCTGTCTCGGTAGAAGGCTGTTCCTCAGCACTTGTATCAGTGAACTCATCCGCATCAGATAATTCAATCTGAGGCGTTTCTTCAGTGACTTTTTGTGCAGATTTTGATCCGGAACAAGCGGCCAAACTCAACGTAAGTAATACCAACCATGGCGTAAGCTTCATTTTCACTCCCTGATAATGAATACAGATAGATACAGTTTATTATACCTGCATTCAATTTATAGAGTGGAAAAAATTGCTAATTTTTTTAGAAATAAAAAAACATATCTTTTTGGTCAATTGAATCCCAGATTTTTTTGACCAAACGATCGAAGTGTTCTTCGTTGTCGAGAAAATCTAGTTCGTCAGTATCAACGATCAAGGATTTTCCAAGATTGTAGTTGGAGTACCATTCATCATAGTAGTTATTTAAACTGGTAAGGTACTCGGTAGGTATGGCCTGCTCATAATCACGTCCACGTTGTTTAATTCTTTCTTGAAGCTTAGGAATTGAACGTCGTAAAAAAATCATGAGAGTTGGTGGACTGAGATACTGAATCATCGATTCGTAAAGAGTACGATAATTTTCATAATCTCTTTTATCTAATTTACCTTGATCATAAAGTGAGCGAGCGAAAATATTAGCATCCTCGTAAATCGAGCGATCCTGAATTGAACTTGCCGGAAGAACTTCAATTTGTTTGTGAGTATTAAATCGATGAGTCAGAAAATAAACCTGGAGTGGAAAGGACCAACGGCCCATATCCGAATAAAAGTCAGCAAGATAGGGATTATCCTGAACAGATTCAAAATGTGGTTTCCATCCCAATCGCTCTGATAATTTTTTTGTGAGGGTTGTTTTTCCGCTGCCAATATTACCAGCGACAACAACGAACATAGGGTTTGCCGCACTCGTAAGGCGATGGTAGGCCAGCTCCGACATTGAATTCTCCTGAATATGCATAAGGAAAGGTTAATATGAATCTGATCAGAAATCTTGACTCAATTAATCAAATTATAAAATTTTTACGACGTGGACGTTATTGCGTTAATTCCTTAGAATAATGGGTAAATGAAGCGTTTCACTGCAGTTTTTATTTATCTTATCCTCACTTTAAGCTTTTCTGCGTTGGCACAATCTTTGGTAGAGGATGCCAACCTCAATAGCTCCTCTTCTGGGGCAGAAAATGTTTTTAACGAAACAATAAAAATTATTTCAAATTCAAAGAAAATTTTTATTCTCAGTAACAACAATCAGCAATTGGGCCCGGGAGATTTTATTTCCCTCGCTTTAGATAACAATCTCGCTGCCAGAGCAGTTGTGGCCAAAGTTCACCAAGGTCAAGTGGGCATCAAAATACTCAAAATTTATTCACTCTCTTATTGGGGTAAACTAAGACGAAATCAGGAAGTTCAGGTCGTCAAAGGCGATGACTCCCTATTTGGAAAAAAACCCGTTAACAAAGATAACGAGAGCGAAGGGAAAATTAAGTCTGAGGACGATCTTTATACTGGGGATGTCGTCGTTGAGGATGAGTCTGGAATTTTTGACGAAAACAAAAATCGTCACATTAAGCCTGACAATGTCGTGGCCGTGACTGGGGCGATTTTTGATGCCGCCGAAGTTGAATCTCGTGGTGGAACAGTTCGCACCAATGAATTTGGTATTTCTTGGGCCTATCAGTTTTCTGATAATTATTTTGTCGAAGGTCTTTATGGAAGGGCACTATTGGATAATTTTCCAGGCGATGGAAGCCAAACTCTCGTGAATCATTTAACTGCAAGACTTAAATATAACATCAAGGGTCCTCTTTACACTTTTTTTATGCCATATGTAGGCTTTCACTCTTACTCTGTTTCAAGCCCAGATGCAGGTAAAACCAACAACAGTGTTACCAACGAAGAGCAATTGGTGGCGATTGATAATCTTAAAAAATCTGGTCCAGTCTTTGGTATCACGGCGATGCGAAGACTTGTTCCTGGTTGGTTCATTAAGGCCGATCTCGGCTCAGATATTCTTAACGTAGGGTTTGCCATTGAATTCTAAGTTTATGTTAGTTTTGATTTTGATCTTTATTGTGGGATGCGGAGTGAAGGGAGATCCTATGATTCCAAATTCAGATTCTCCACCTTCTCTTTTAGAAAATTATCCTGATATTCAAACCGACAACAAACTTGATGATGCTAAGAAGGCCCGACGCTAATGTCTCTTATTATTGCCACCGGTTCAAATATAGGAGACTCGAAAAAAATTCTTATCGCTGCTCAAAATAAACTGAGTGAATTATTCCCTTTTGTTGCCGCCAGTAGAATTTATTCTTCTAAGGCGATTGAATACGAAAACCAACCTGATTTTTTAAATCAAGTTCTCGAGTTTAAACTACCTGCATTATCTCCCCAAGAAACGATGCGCACTTTACTCGATATTGAAGTCGAATTTGGAAGAAGGCGCGACTTCCCAAAGGGCCCAAGGACCTTAGACTTAGACATACTTTTTTGGGGCCTAGAAAAACATAACGGGCCTGCGTTAATTGTTCCTCATCCACGCTGGAGTGAAAGAAGTTTTGTGGTGAAGCCCTTACAAGAATTACCGTTCTTTCAAACAATCGAAAAATGTTTTACAATTCCAAAGACCTTCGACGTTGATGCATTCCCTGTCATATAGTTTATTAATCAAGGATTAGATAATGGACTTTTCTCTTTCACCTGAACAACGCGAGATTCGCGAACTCGCCCTCAAATTTGCAAAGAATGAAATGATTCCTCATGCCCAGGAATATGATGAAGCTGGAAAATTTCCGATGGAAATTTTTAAAAAGGCCTGGGAATTGGGCCTCATTAATACCTGCATACCAGCTGAGTACGGTGGATCAGGATTTAGCTCCGTTGATAGCATCGCTATCTCTGAATCCCTCGCCTATGGGTGCATGGGGATGAACACTTCCTTTATGGCGAACGATCTTGCTCTTCTTCCGATTGTGATCGGTGGATCAGACGCTCAAAAGAAAAAATTCCTCACTCCATTTACTGAAGAATTTAGAATCGCTTCTTTCTGTTTAACTGAACCAGGAAATGGATCAGATGCTGGAGGAATTAAAACTCAAATAAAAGACGGTGGTGATCACTGGATTATTAATGGTGAAAAAATGTGGATCACTAACGCTGGTCACGCTCACCTTTTTGTGGTGTACGGAACCATTGATCCAGCTTTAAAGCATAAAGGAATCTCAGCTATTGTTGTAGACCCAAAATCACCTGGCATTGAACTTGGTAAAAAAGAAGACAAAATGGGCCACCGCTCTTCTGACACCAGAGGTGTGCGCTTTAACAACGTTAAAGTTCCTAAAGAAAATATGCTTGGAAATCCAGGTGATGGTTGGGCGATTGCCATGAGTACTCTTGATCACTCAAGACCTCTTGTGGCCTCAAGTGCTCTAGGTGGAGCTCAAAGAGCTCTTGATCTCTCCATTCAATACGCTAAAGAAAGGGTTCAGTTTGGCGTTCCAATTGCAAAACATGAAGCGATTCAATTTATGATTGCTGAAATGGGCATGAAAGTTGAAGCCGCTAGACTCCTTACCTACAAAGCTGCCTGGCTTTGTGATCAGGGAATCAGAAACACGGAAATTGCTTCTTACGCAAAAGCTTTTGCTTCAGACTCTTGCATGCAAATCACCACTGATGCTGTTCAGATTTATGGTGGTTATGGATACTCAAAGGAATACCCTGTGGAAAAACTCATGAGGGATGCGAAGTTAATTCAAATTTATGAAGGTACATCTCAGATTCAACGTCTCGTGATGGCCCGAGAACTTATTAAGTAATATTGATTCGTTTCAAGGAGAATCTATGAATATTTTTGTGTGCGTGAAGCAAGTTCCAGACACAGAAACTAAAATCACTCCAACAGGTGATGGAAGTTTTATCGAAACCGCTTCTATTAAGTGGATTATGAACCCTTATGATGAGTTTGCTGTTGAACAAGCTCTTCTGATTAAGCAATCAAATCCAGCTGCGAACGTGACTGTTCTTCGCGTGGGTTCAGTGAAAGATACTGAGGCCCTGAGAACCGCGATGGCGATGGGTGCAGATGATGCGGCCTTGGTTGAAGCAGGTGATAATCTTGATTCTTACTCTATTGCAAAAGCCCTTAAAGGTGCGATTGAGAAAACGGGGAAAAAACCAGATCTTATCCTCGCAGGGAAACAAGCTATCGATGATGATGCTCTTCAAGTTCCACAAATCCTCGCACAAATGCTAAACCTTCCGTCAGTTTCAGTGATTGTTGGATTTGAGCAAGCTGGAAATACAGTGAAAGTTAAGCGTGAAGTTGAAGGTGGTGCTCTTGAGGTTTATGAGTTAAGCACACCATGTGTTCTTGCTTGTAACAAAGGCTTAAATACTCCTCGTTATGCTTCTCTTCCAGGAATTATGAAAGCTAAGAAAAAACCAATGGCCCAATATTCTCTCGCTGACGTTGGAGTTTCGGATGCTGACAGAAGAGTGAAGTACTCTCAATTTAGACTTCCACCAGAAAAGCCACCGGGGAAAAAATTTGATGCCACAGATGCAGCGAAACAGAAAGATGTTGTCTCGCAAGTTGTGGGTCTTCTTCGTACAGAAGCAAAAGTACTTTAATTTTAAAGGATAAATGACTATGGCAAATGTATTAGTTTTTACAGAATTACATGATGGTCACGTAAAACCTGTGACACTAGAAATATTGGGTAAACTTGCTGGTCAAAATGCTGATGTTGCCGTGATTGGTGACATCGCTGCTGACCAAGTTGCAGAACTCGCAAAACATGGCGCTCAAAACGTCCATAAGATCAAAGGATCAAACCTTGATAAATACTCCCCAGAGGGCTACTCAAACGCTCTTGGTGACTTTATTAAGTCAAAATCTTATGACTACGTTTTTGCTGGTGCGACTTCGATGGGGAAAGATCTACTTCCAAGGCTCGCAACGAAGTTTGATGCTGGTCTTGCTTCAGATGTAGTTAATTTTACTTTTGAAGGTGGATCATTCGCAGGAACGCGTCCTCTTTTCGCGGGAAAATGTCTCGCTAAAGTTGAGCTCACGGGCCCAAAACCTCACTTTGTTTCTATCCGTCCTAATGCCCTTGGAATGACGGCCAATCCAACTGCTGGAGCAGGCGCAGCTTCTGATGTCGCAGGTAACGCCGGTGAAATCCGTGCTGCCATTAAAGAGATCATTAAAGCCGCTTCTACTAAAGTGGATCTCACAGAGGCAAATATCATCGTTACTGGTGGACGCGCGATGAAAAACGCTGAGAACTTTAAAATTCTTAACGATATGGCCGATGTGATTGGAGCGACAGTGGGTGCTTCAAGAGCGGCCGTAGATTCTGGTTTTGCACCTCATGCGATGCAAGTAGGTCAAACAGGAAAAACCGTTGCTCCTTCTCTCTATATCGCTTGTGGCGTCTCTGGAGCGATTCAGCACCTTGCAGGAATGAGAACATCAAAAGTGATTGTTGCTATCAACACTGATCCAGATGCTCCTATTTTTACAAAAGCTGATTACGGAATAGTTGGAGATCTTTTCACCATCGTTCCTATTCTGACTGAAGAATTTAAAAAGCTACTAGGAAAATAATCTTTTGTTAGTTCAAAAATTCGCCGGCCTTTTGGCCGGCTTTTTTTATAAGACCTACGCTTCTACTTATCGATACGAAGTGGAGTTTGAAGACCCTACAGATAAAAAGATTTTTTTTGAAAATTTCTCTTTTAGGGACGCTCATCCAGGTAAAAATCTTATTTATGCTTGTTTTCATCAAGATGATTTAAGTTGTCTCCCCTATTTTTCAAATCAAAATATTTGCATTCTTATTTCTCAATCAAAAGACGGACAGATGCTTGCCTCTGCTGTAGAACACATGGGCTACCAAACCGTGAGAGGATCTTCTCATCGAGGAGGAGTGGCGGGACTTTTGGCCGGCATAAAAAAAGTGATTGAGGGCCATAAGATGACGATAGCCGTAGATGGACCCAAGGGACCCATCTATAAAGTTAAAGAAGGCATTACGGCGGTTTCAGAAAAATCCAAGCGCCCTATTGTTCCCGTAAGAGGCTATCCAAAACATAAATTTGTCTTTAAAAAAAGTTGGAATAAGGCAACTCTACCCTATCCCTTCACGAGAATTATTTTAAAAATTGGAAAAATTGGTTTTTATTCAACACTTGAATTAGAGACAAAAATGAAATCCCTTTAAAAAAGTAAAGGGCCAGTCTTTTGACTGGCCCCCACTCTGGAGAGAGGTTTAAATCCTTTAGAAGA
>JACCEB011705516.1_pt1 | contig 10183 bp, 4 predicted proteins | sample 7454761 | NCBI WGS metagenome assembly JACCEB01 (sample SAMN15323454, study PRJNA562643) | freshwater metagenome | isolation source: river surface water | place: USA:Blue River Watershed | collected 2017-08-18
ACTTTAGAAAAGGTTTAAAAATTGAAATCGAAGGGAAGCCATGGATCATTGTTGATTTTCAACACGTGAATCCTGGTAAAGGATCTGCGTTTGTTAGAACTCGCATAAGAAATCTTGAAACAAACCAGACAATTGAAAGAACTTTTAAAGCTGGTGTAGAGACTGTTGGAAAACCAGATATGGAAGAAAAAGAAATGGAATATAACTACTCAGATGTTGATGGTTATAATTTCATGGATCAGACAACATTTGAAATGGTTCATCTTTCACATGATCAAGTTGGTGATAATAAATTCTACCTCCAAGAAAATATCAAGGTTTATATTCTTTATTACAACGGAAGACCTATTTCTATCGAGCTTCCAAACTTCATCAACTTGAAAGTTGTAGAAACTGATCCAGGTATGAAAGGTGATACTGCAGCTGGTGGAAGTAAGAAAGCCATTTTAGAAACTGGGTTGCAAGTCAACGTCCCTCTTTTTATTAAGGAAGGAGAGATTTTAAAAATTGATACTCGTACTGGTGAATATATTGAGCGTGCAAAGGTTTAATGATGAACATAGAAACACTTAAACATGTTGTTAAAGTCGCCAAAGATGAGGGCGTTGCTGAACTTAAGGTTGAGTCTAAGGATTTCAAAATAGAGGTTCGCTTTTCTACAGGAGTTGTAGCACCTATAGTTTCGCACCAGCCTGTCATTCAACAAGTCGCCCCTCAACCTGTTGCTCAAGTGTCAGTAGCTCCAAAAACTCAAGCTATAGATTCAAATTTTCATATTATTAAGTCACCCTTTGTAGGGACTTTTTACTCTTCACCTGGACCTGGTAAACCTGCCTATGTAAAAGTGGGGGATAAGGTTAAAACAGGTCAAGCTCTTTGCGTTCTTGAAGCCATGAAAATCATGAATGAAATTGATGCTGATATTAATGGTGAGTTGATCGAAATTTGTGTGGAAAATGAAAGTCTTGTTGAATTTGGACAACCACTCTTTAAAATCAAACCAAACTAATGAATAAGCCGGCCAAGAAATTTAAAAAAGTACTGATTGCTAACCGTGGCGAAATCGCGATTAGAGTTATTCGTTCATGCAAAGAGCTTGGAATTGAAACTGTTGCAGTTCATTCAACTGCAGATGAAGATTCACTCCATGTCAAAATGGCCGATGAATCAGTTTGTATTGGCCCAGCTAAATCATCACTTTCTTACCTGAATATTCCTCAGATTCTTTCTGCAGCAGATATTACTGGTGCAGACGCCATTCATCCTGGTTATGGATTTCTATCTGAAAATGATGAGTTTGCAGAATTATGTGAGAAATGGGGACTCACCTTTATTGGCCCAAGTGTAAAATGTATTCAGGCCATGGGTGATAAAATTGAATCTAAGATCACAGCTAAAAAAGCAAATGTTCCGACCCTAGAGCCAATCTACGTGAAAGAAACTTCAGATGATGTGATTAAAAAAGCTGTTGATAAAATGGGCTTCCCAGTTCTAATCAAGGCTTCTGCTGGTGGTGGTGGCCGAGGAATGAAGCGTATTGAAAATTTTGAAGAGCTTTGGCCTGCTCTTTCACGATTACAAGAAGAAGCGAAGGCTGCTTTTGGTGATGGAACACTTTTCATCGAAAAATATATTGAAAATCCACGCCACATTGAAGTCCAAATTCTAGCTGATCATCACGGCAATGTGATTCATCTAGGAGAGAGAGACTGTACTATTCAAAGACGATTCCAAAAAATCTTAGAAGAGGCACCCTCTCCCGTTTTAACAGCTTCAGTACGTGAAGAGATTTGTCAGGCGGCGGTAAGACTCGCAAAGTTTGTAAATTACGACTCTGTGGGGACAGTAGAGTTTCTTTACGATCAGGATACGGAAAAATTTTACTTCATGGAAATGAATACTCGTATCCAGGTTGAACATCCTGTCACTGAAGGCAGAACTGGTGTTGATCTGATCAGTGAGCAAATTCGTCACGCCCAAGGTGAAATTAATCGATTTAAGCAGTCTGATATTATTTTTAGAAATCATGTTATTGAATTCAGAATCAATGCGGAAGATCCTAAAACAGGGATGCCTTCGCCCGGACATATTACGCATTATCATAGACCTGGCGGTATTGGCGTAAGAACAGACGATTATATTTATACAGGATATACTGTACCACCATACTATGACTCAATGGTTTCAAAGATTATCGTTCAGGCCGATAATAGATCAAATTGCATTACCCGAGCGAAAAGAGTGCTTGAAGAAACAGTTGTGAGTGGTATTCAGACAAATATCAACCTCCACAAAGAAATTCTCGAGGACCCTGACTTCGTAGAAAGTAAGTTTTCAACCAATTATTTATCCAAAAAACTTATTTAAAAGTATAATAAAATTAAGAGTTTAATGTGCCACAGGAAGGGGCATGGTGGAGAGTCTTGTAAAGCTACAGCAACTGATGGCGGAGTCCAGATTTGTTGAAGCAGAAAAACTGGCAGAAGTTTGTTTAATTGATAAAAAGTATGATGGAGTTCATGAACTCCAGTTGTATTACTTTGAAATTTTGCTCGCTCAAGAAAAAAAAATTCCTGATCAAATCCTCATTAATTTTCTAAATTCTAAAATTGATCAAGACTTAGAATTAGTCCAGAAATGGATACCTTACGTCGATCCTAAAAATAAAAAAATTGAAAGGTCGTTATTAAAGTTAAAAATTTTAATTTCAGAAAAACAGGGTTTAAACCAGGCCCTCTATGCAGAGCTGCAAAATTTTTTATTATTACAATTTGAAAAAAAACAATCAACTACACCAGATCTTATCGAAAACTTCATAAGAAAGTATTTTCCTGATGATTTTAATTTTAAAATCCTCAAATTATCAAATGATTTACATGCTTATAATCTTCAAGACATAGAAGTCAAAATAAAGGATCTGATTTTAGCGTGCTTTGAATCTTCTACCCAGAGACGAAGAATCGAAAAAATAAAAAAAATAAATAATCTCTTAAATAATGCAGGGAAAATATATCATTTAGAAATTTATAAATCACTTTGTTATCTTTTGACTGAAGGTATAAAAAACAAAAAAGATCTCAAGAAGGTTATTGAAGTTATTATTTATTTTAATGAAATAAAATTTCAGACAATAATTTTGTGGATCTTGAATGAGAATAATCTAAGCTCAATCGCACAACGCTATTCAGTTGTGATGAGAGGGAATAGTAAATTTAAATTTGTTTATCTCTTGAAGCATTATCCCAATCTGAAAAAATATTTTTTAAATGAAGAGAAAGAGAGGGAATTACTCAATACAGAAGAAAAAATAGATGTCGATTTAGATCTTCAAGATAAAAAACAAGAAACAAATGATTGGGACGAAATTGCTGAAGTTTCTGATGAAGAAAAAATGATTCCTCATTTGGTTAAATTACAGAATTATGAAAGTCATCAATTATTGGACCTCTCAGTAAGCCTTTATCAGTCTGAATTATACTTTGCATCCAGTGAGGTCGCTAAGATTGCTTATGATTTGGAAAGTTCAAATGTCCAAAAATTAAAAGCAATTTATCTGAAAACATGCTCTTTATTGAGGCTAGGCGACTACCGTGCCGTAGTCGATGAGTCTCTGAAAGCATTGGAAATATCTGAAACACAAAATGATGTTTTATCATTTCTTTATTCTTTATCTGAAGCCTATTTAAAATTAGGTGATAAGCAATTGGCAAAAACGATGCTTATGAAAATCGTAAGTATTGATGATAAGTACCGATTAGCAAAAATGAAGTTGGATAATTTAAATGCGCTATAAAAGTATTCTTGGAGCATTTGTTTTTTTCGTTCTTGCTAGCTTGTTAGCTCTAGTTCTTTTTATACAATCAGAAAGTTTTGGAAGAGTTTTTTCAAAAGTTGTTTCAGATCTTGGACAAAAGAAAACAGAGACAAAAATTCGATTCAATTCGGTAAAGATAGATCTATTTCCACCAGGAATATATTTAGAAAAAGTAAATATTAAAAAGAAATTTGATGAAACGACAACTCTTTTGGCCGAGTTTGGTGAGTTGGGTTTTTCATTTGCGACATTTCACATAGAAGACAACAGTTTTAATCTTGGACAAGTGAGGCTGAAAGATTCAGTGGTTGAAATTATTTCACCCGAAAGTAATGATGAGTTAAAGCAAATACCTCAAGAAAAAATAGACAAAGTTTTTGATGCAATAAAGAAAAGCCCTCTTTGGTTAAGTTCTGTTTTGATTGAAAATATAAAGCTTATTACCACACACAATATTTTTGATGGGAAAAGAATAAAAGTTACAAAGCATAAAGATAAATTAAAAGTGCGATTTCATTTGTCAGATTTAGTACCAAGTAAAAAAATTAACATGTCGCTGGATGAGTTGTGGGGTGATGTTTCCATCGATAGGAAAAACATAAAAATTCATCGTTTGAAAATTCAACACCTTGTCCAGGGTGCAATAATAAAAGGCGAAATCAAGGACTATTCAAAGCTTTTAGAGGCGCAGGCGACTTTTAATGGTGAAGGATATTTTTATTTTTCTCAATTAAATGAAATGGTGGATTTGCCAGAGAAGCTTACCTTCATGTCTGGATCAACTCATCTTAGCTTTAAAGCTGATATAGATAATAAAAATATAAAAGGAAAAATGGATTTCCTCCTCAAGGATTTGAATTCATCCGTGATTCAGGCCGAGGAAATTATTGCAGCCTTAGAAATAAAGGACGAGAAAGTTCAATTTAATAAATTCAATCTTAAAAATAAAGATGAAACTATAAGTCTAAAAAAACCAGTTGAAGTCTTTAATTTGAGGCTCAAGAAGCCAATTAAGAATGAGGTTGAGTTAGAGCTTGCTAATGCTGAATTAAGAAATATCCTAAAGTCTTTGCCGTCTTTAAATGTTTTGAATACAAAGCTCAGTGGGAATGCGACGATAAGTATTTTTGAAAATGGTTTTGATATTGTTATCGAAGATGGTTTTGCAATTAGTGATTTAGTTTTTGAAGTTGGACATAAATCACCTTTCAAGATACTTGAAGTAAAAAAAGCGACACTTTCAAAAACTAAATTTAATTATCTCGATAAAGTATTTACGCTTGAGTCAATGATTCAAACGAAGAAATCAGTTTTAAACCTAAATGGTAAGATTACTGACAAGTCGGTTGAGTTTAAAACCCATGATTCGAAAGTCAGTTTTGAAGATTTTGGAAATATTTCGAATTTAGATATCAAAGGTGAAGGTCCTCTTGAACTAATTGTAAAAGGCCCATTTGATGATGTGATTATACAATTAAGGGGAAGGACCGATAATTTTGAAATTTTAGGCTACCAACTCGGTAATTCAGTTGAAGACATAAGTATTCACCTCGCAGACTCCGTAGTTAATATTGATTCCTTGGAATCAGTTTATAGATCGACTCCAATTAGTGGCACCGGTTCAGTTAATTATAAAAATTCAGATATCGCAATTGGCATAGATTCTCCCAAGGCCAAATTTGCTGATTTAAGAGAAATTCTTAAACCCATACTTGGTAAATTGGACTTTCTACCTACAGATCTTGATTTTGATGCTCGAATTGATGCTCAGATTTTTGGAAAAACATCTTTTCAAGACTTAAAGATAAAATCTGATATAAATTTTAAAGACTTAAATGCCTTTGGCGAAAATTTGAATTTTGGAGAATTTAAAATATCTCTTAAGAATCAAGTTCTTCAAATTCAGGATTTTACTGCTCAATCTGGTCAAGGCCAAATCAATGGTCAATTTCTAATTAATCTTAAAAATAAGAAAATGAATTTTAATTTTGATTGGGATGAGCTGAGTCTTCAACGATTAAGAATTTTAAAGAAGTTCAATTTAAATTTGGATGGTTTACTTTTTGGGAATATTAGAGGGCTGGGTGAATTACCGAATTATGAATTGAGATTAGAAAATAAATTATTGAAGACATTTAATGAAGATTATCAGTACCCAGATAGTTTAATGAGCTTTTATCTTAATCAGGACAAGATTTCAGGTGATATATCGATTTTTAAAGATAGTCTCAATATTAAACTCAATCATTCTCATAAAAAAGATATACCATCAACTTTGAAGGTGAACCTTGATTTACCGGACATAAAATCATTTACCGTTGCATTCTTTGGAGACCATTTAAAGAACGAGGATTTTACTGGAAGTCTTGTTGCTAATTTTGACACATCATTTAGACAGAATTTCAAAGATGTAAATTTTGACGGCTTTATAAAACAAATGAAGCTTTCCCATGAGAATTTTAACGTAAATTACTTTTCACCTACGCCTCAGTTCATTATTGAGAGAGATGTTGTAAAGAAATGGAACCTTGAATTGGATAATCCCGACTTATCCATTAAATCAAAGGGACGCGGAGAGTTTGGTCGTGATGTTCTACTTTCTAATCAGATACAGTTAAATGCCAAATTACTTGAAATTTTTCTCAAACCTGTTTTGTCGGCACAAGGGGTGATTAACTATTCATTTATTATCGATGGCGGGAAGTCTGATTACGATGTCTTAGCGAAAAGCAGTTCTAACAATTTAAACTTAACTCTAGAGCATCTTCCAGTACCATTAAATGATATTAATTATCGGTTTGAGTTCTATAAAAAGAAATTACTGATTAAAGAGTTAACAACGAGTATTGAAAATGGATCCATTTCAATAAATGGAGAGGTTTTCTTTGATGATTTTCATCCAGACATTAATTTAAAGTATGTTATTGATAAGGCGGAATTTCCCTTTATGGGTAAATCTTTTGTGAATATAACAGGTCAGGGCCTTATCTTAGGAGACTCGATACCTTATTCTGTTACGGGAGAAATCTTTCTCAATAAATGTCAGGTTTTAAATGAATTAACTGACTTTACAGCTAAAACACCGGTGTCGGCTCCTTCGCGCTTTCTCCCAAAAGGCCAGGAAACTTTTCTGAGCAAATTATTTAATTTAAACCTAAGAGTTAAGACAGAAAATCCAATACGAATTGCTAATTCGTTAATGGATGTTAATTTTAAGGGTGATGTAACTATTGATGGCAATCTTGATCGTTTGAGAGGACAGGGAAGGTTAAATTCTGTACCTGGCCAGTCTAAAATCTTTTTTAAAAATAATGAATATATTATTTCACAAGCAGATATCAATTTTGACCCAAAAAAAGAAATAAAAAATCCAGATTTTGATATCCATGCCTTAACAAGTATATCCAATTATAAAGTAACAGCTAAGGCCTATGGTAATTTGGAAAGATTTAATTTTGATTTAACTTCAGATCCATCTTTGCCTCGTAATTCGATCCTCTCATTAATTGCTTTTGGTTATTCGGATGAAATTCGCTCAAGTTTGACTCAATCTCAACAGCAGAATTTAACTCAGGTTGGCGTCGGTTCTTTTGTTTTCGATCGATTTAAAATTAGTGATATTTTAAATAAACAATTTGGACTTCAGGTTAATTTAGGTACTGTTTTTGAACAATCCCAAACGACAAGTTTATTAACTGGAAGAAATCAGGATGGGCAAGGAACTCTAGGGAGGACTCGTACTGCAACCAAGATTGAGCTTAAAAAAAGATTAGATGATGCCTTAAACTTATCCGTTTCTAGCACCATGGGAGGAAGTATTGGCCAAAGGCAAAGTATGAATCTTAATTATAGTCTTAGCAAAAAGGTACAAGTCGAGGGCGTTTACGAGCTCAGGACAAATGCTGAAGGTGAGGAAGACATTATTGATAATTCTATCGGTGGAGATTTAAAGTTTAGGTGGACATTCAAATGAAGATGCTCATCCTATACTTATTATTTCTCTCGACCTATTTATATGCTGATTCTTCAAGAATTAATATTTCACAGGTTCTAGTAGATTGTGGCGTCACAGAAGCCTGCAATGAGAAGAGGCAACGCTTTACTAATTTAATTGGTGAGTATCGAAGTTTAAGTCACTTTAAAGAAATTCTAAGAATTCTGTCTGCTGATGGTGGTTACAGGCAAATCACTTATGACCTTATGAGAGAGGATGATCATTTTAAACTCTCTTTGAAAATGAGCCTTAAGCCTACGATTAAAGAGATTAATATTGGAACAGTCGATAGGAATGTGGATGCTGACTTAGCACAGTTTTTAAGTCTTCGTGAGGGTGATTTTTTTGATGCCCAAAAACTTAAGCAAGATCTTCAAAATCTTCAAGAAAAGATTGAACAACTTGGATACCCTCAGAATACGTTTGAAATGAATGTGCGAGAAATGAATGAAACAGCTTCAATCTTTATAAGTATCAAATTAGGTGATCCGATCATTTTTAAAAAAATTAACACCGACTCAAAATCAAGTTTTATAAATGAATATTTAAGACGTAAGTTTTTGGTTCTTTATAATCGTCCTTTTGATTCCTCTAAATTCAAACTGTACCTCGATGAAGCGCAAAAAGAATTATTCAATTATGGCTATTATCTTGTTTCACTTGAGTCTTTACCACGAATAACGAAAAGAAGAGTGTTACTAGATATTAAAGTTACTCAGGATCGATCATTTACTTTTGATTTTAAAAATCTTCATTCTGACCATCGATTGAATTTACATAATCTCATGAAAGATCTTTTTAGAAAGTATAAGCGATCTCTATCAGAGGCACTCATCAAATCATCACTGGAAGAGTATTACCAATCCAAAGCTTTACTTAATGCTGATATTAAAATTGAAACTATTAATTATAAGAATAATTTTAATGAGAACGTTACCTCTTATAAGATTTTCCTTGATGAGAAAAATAAAACCAGAATTTCACAAGTAAATTTTTCGGGGCACAATTTCTTTAGTCGTAAAAAAATAGAAAGTTTTTTTAATTCCGAGGGATTTGAGCTTTCGAGAGCAGGATATTATGATCTTGAGTCCTTTAATTATTTTTCTGGTTTTCTGAAATCAAAGTATTACGAAAGTGGCTTCGTTCAGGCCAAGGTTATTGGTCCTACATTGAAATTTGATCAACAGAAAAAATCAGTCAATGTTGATTATTTCATACAGGAAGGCCAGCGTACTTTTGTTAGATCAATAGATTTTGAAGGTATGCCACCCGAGTTGGAGCAAGTAGTTTCTCAAACTATGAGTAATAAAGTTGGGCAACCCTTTAATCCTGTTTCACTTTTGGATGATTTAAAGAAAGTTACTCATGAGTTACAGGAGCGAGGTTACTATTTTGCAGAGGTGACCAATGCCAACAATGAGACTCTTGTGCTTTTTTCAAAAAATGCTTCAGATGTTGATATACGATTTATAGTTCAAACAGGGCCTCTCTTAAGATTAAATCGAGTTATCTATCTCGGTAATATTAAAACACGCAAAGAAGTACTCTCTAAAAAAATTCTCATTGATAAAGGAGATATTATAACTCCATCTCAAACCAAGGATTTTGAGACGAGTTTATCATCGACTGGACTTTTTAATTCAGTCTCTGTCACACCAATGCGAACGAATCTTTTATCTAGAGCTTCAACTGATCTTATTGTGAAGGTCTCTGAAAGAGATTATGGTCTCGTTGAATTTGCCCCCGGTTTTAGGACTGACTTGGGTGCTAAAGTTACTACGACAGCTTCCTATGTCAACATTGGCGGATTAAATAGATCACTAACCCTAAGAAGCCAGGTCAACCAACGTCTTAATTACCAAACTTTCGATCCTAGAAGAAGAAAGGAGCGAAGGCAAATTGTTGAGCACAATGAAACCCTGACCTATACACAAGGTGATATTTTTAACACTCAGATTTCATCATCAACAGGCGCTGCCTATCAAATTAAAAGGTTCTATTCATTTGATGCTGAAATATTACGACTGAATAATACTTTCTCGCGAGATTTCTCGAGCCGGTTTTCAACTTCACTTCGTTACCAATATGAAGCCATTACTCAATCTGATGCAACCGAAATAAAAGATAATGGGAGTTTTAAGGTGGGTGCGTTTACCCCAAGTTTGACTTATGATCTAAGGAATAGTCCGGTAAATCCAGTCAAGGGTGCCTTTTTAAATCTTTCCTGCGAATTCGCTAATCCGTATTTCCTTTCGCAAAGAGAGAGTGATTTAACTATAAACTATTATAAGCTTGTTGCCCGAAATAGATTTTACATCCCTTTTAAAAACGGAACGATTGCTTTATCCATGGTGGCCGGTGTTCAAGAAAACCTG
>JACCEB011704808.1_pt1 | contig 10180 bp, 10 predicted proteins | sample 7454761 | NCBI WGS metagenome assembly JACCEB01 (sample SAMN15323454, study PRJNA562643) | freshwater metagenome | isolation source: river surface water | place: USA:Blue River Watershed | collected 2017-08-18
CTCTCAGCCACTCTTCTTGGCGAAGTAGGTTTCCATGGGAACTTCTCCGCCCACCGTCAGTTCAGGAATGCGAAGGGTGGGCTGAGCGTCGGTGACAGGTGCTCCTTGGCCGTCTTTTCCGCAAGTGCCTGTGGCAAAGCCTAAGTCGCTTCCCACGCGGTCCACGATTTCCATGACGCGTGGACCGTTGCCCACGAGGGTTGCGCCGCGAATCGGTTCGCCCAGTTTTCCATCGCGAATCAGGTAGCCTTCGGTGACGGCGAAGACGAAATCACCAGTGACGGTATTCACCTGACCTCCGCCCATGGCTTTGACGAAGATGCCTTCTTTTGTGTCTTTCAGGATCTGAGCGGGGTCGTCTTTTCCGGGCGCAATGTAAGTATTGGTCATCCGCACAATGGGCTTGTTGCGGAACGTCTCGCGCCGGCCATTGCCCGTTGCGGGGAGGTCAAACTTCATCGCCGATAAGCGATCGACCAAGTAGCCTTTCAGAACGCCGTTCTCGATGAGCGTCGTTTTCTGAGAAGGGGTGCCTTCATCGTCATAAGCGTAGCTGCCGCGGCGAGCGGGCATCGTGCCGTCGTCGAGAACGGTGATCAAAGACGAGGCCACTTGCTGGCCCACTTTCCCTTGATAGACGGACAACCCGTTGCAGGCCAGATCGGCTTCAAGGCCGTGGCCTACGGCTTCATGGATCATCGTTCCGCCGGCTTCTGCGGCCAAGACGACGGGCATGGTGCCGGCAGGCGCAGGTTTGGCGTCGAGCAGGATTTTCACGCGTCCAGCGGCGGTTTCGCCGATGGATTCAGGCGTAGTGACGTCGAAGAACTCGAGGCCAATGTAGCCGCCATCACTTTCGTGGGCGGTTTCCACTCGGCCGTCTTTTTCGCCGACGACTTGCACAAACATCTGAAGGTAGGTTTTGTCATCGCGCCCGACGATTCCGTGGGAATTGATGACCAAAATGCGGCGCAGGCTATCCAGAACGACGCTCGTCACTTGGCGGGCATCGGGCAAAACCTTTCGAGCGGCGGCGTCGCCCCTTCGAGCGAGTTCCACTTTGCCTGGCAATCCTAGCTCGCGCGGCGAGCGGGTCACTTTCCAGCCAGCGATTTCTGGCGAGGGCTTCTTCATCGGGCCCCATTCGATTTCGCGAGTTGGAGCAGGCTCGGTGGTTTTCACGGCCGCAGAAAGCGATTCGGCCAAATTCATCAGCCCCGTTTCCGTCAGGTCGGTGGTGTAGCCATAGACTTGACGCTTATCGAAAACGATTCTTAAGCCGCAGCCTCGGTCGGTCCCATCGATGACTTTGTCGACGCGGCCGCCCTCAAAAAAGATGCGAGTCGATGCCGTATCCTCGAAAAACAGTTCAGCCAAAGCGCCTCCGTTTCGGAGGGCGCGCTTCAGGACGGCTTCCACCGGAAGTGCTTCCAATTTGAGCGACGCGAGGGCTTCAGCGAGGACTTTCGAGCGAGGGGTCGGAATCGAGTTCATAGATCAAATCTCCCAGGCTTTTCAGAAGGTGTTCGGCTTCCTCCAAGCGGCTTTTCGGAATCTGAAGCTCGAGATCGCACCAGGCGATTCCAGGTTCATGTCCTACCGTGGAGTAGCCCAAGACTCCTTCATGGGCTTCAAAAATGGAGTACACGAATGCGGATTCGGTTTTTTTGACGCGAATCCAGCGCTTTTCGGCAGCGCCGGGTTCGAGTGTAGCGGAAGGGGTGGCCTGAGGGGAAGGGTGAGGGCGGGTCGAAGTCACATCAGTCTCAAAGGGTTCGCGGATGGGGATTGCCTGAGTTCCACTCGCCCCTTATCCTTGAAGAATGAACCCAACGGATTGGGCACGGCTGCCGGGGATGGTGGCGATCGTTCTGAGTGGAACTCTGGCGGGCTGCGCTACGGCTACCCCGAAGGCGGCGCGTGACGCAACGTCGATGTCGGGCGCTGCCGGGGCCGCGCCCCAGGCTGCGGTTGCGGGAAGTCCTCAGGAGCTTCAGGCTCGGATTGACGCCTTAGAAGCGAAGCTCGGCATGATGAACGAGAAGCTCGATGTGGTGGTGCTACGGGCCGAGCCGGCTCTGGGGCGCTCGGCCAAGCAAGCTTCCGAGACCATCGTTCCTAACCCTGCCGATCAATGGGGAGATTTGCGGCAAGCTACTCCGGCGTCTGCGGGCTTGGACCGGGGGTATGCGGCGGGTCCTGCTGTCAGTGATTACCGACAAGCCATGGTGAATTACCGTGCGTCGCGTTTTGCGGAAGCCGCGGAAGGCTTTTCGAATTTCGTCGAAAAGCATCCCGATCACCCTTTGGCAGGAGCAGCTCAGTACCACTTGGGTGAGTGCTGGCTTCAACGGGGCGACTGGAAAAAAGGCGCCGAAGCTTTGGAGCGGGTTCTTACTTCCTATGATCGATCGAGCCATGTCAGCTGGACGCTGAAGCGTTTGGCAGAAGCGGAAGATCATCTGGGGAAATCGGATCAAGCCGCTCGCCACCGGTTACTTCTGACTTCGCTTTACCCCAGTTCGCCAGCAGCGCAGGGAGTAGGCCTAGAGCAAGCGCGCTCGGAATCGACGGACGATGATTCGCATCAAGCGGCGACCCCTGTGGGGAATGACCCCGGTGCCGTCGATGCTCCGCCACCAACGTTACCTGCGCAGGCGGGGGGCTGATTGAAAAAGGGTTGGCACGAGCCCAGTCGAATGGCTCTGGCATTCCTGATTCTGGCGTTGACCGGCCGGGGGGCTTGGGCTGCGGTTGCGCGGACTCCCGAGCAGGACTCGCTGCTTCTTGCGAATACTTTGAAAGCGATTCCGGATGAGGAATGGCGCGCCATTGCGGGTTCCCGGATCGAAGAAAAGCTCGAGATTCAAAAAGGGGATACACTTTTCGGAATCTCAGCACGCCTTTTCGGCGACGCAAAGTATTGGCCAAAAATTTGGGCTTTGAACGCATCCACCATCACGAATCCTCATTTGATTCGTCCAGGCAACTTCGTCAGTTTTCTTCCAGGCAGCGGCACCGAGCTACCAGCAGTTGCGATTCACACGTCGGGTTTGATCGACTCCATTCCGCAGGGAAGTTCCGCGCCCCAGGTTGCGGAAGATGAGGCCAGCCGCGAGCCCGATGTGGCCGACTCCATTCGTGTTCGGCGGGGTAGGTCCCAAGAGTGGCGCACGCTCCCTCGGCAACCTTGGGAATTCGTCGAAGACACGACTCCGAAGACCGTGGATCGAACCGGTTTGGACAAGCGGAGTCGCGTTCGAAAAGGGACGCCCGAAGGGTTTGAGCTTCAATTTTTTGCCACGGGGGATCCGGTCACTCCTTGGGGCGAGATCCTGACCAGTGACTCAGAGGGAAAGCTTCTGTCTCTGGGCGATACGGTCTTCATTCGCCAGGTCGAGCGCGATCTTCAGGTGGGCGAAAGCTACGCAGTTGTGAGCGAGCCGGGAGAGTACGTTTCGAAGCTGAATCAACGAGAAGCCCGTTCGTACAAGAATTTGGGCTTAGTGAAAATCGTCGGAGTGAAAGACGGACGTTTCATCGGGAAGATCACCCAAGCGAACGAACCGATCGCCCGCGGAGCGCTTTTGGTTCCGAAGCTGAAGCGAGTCGAATCGTTTGAACCGGTGGCGGGGCCGAGTCCTTTGGAGTCGGAAGTGATTCTGGATCGGAGCTTGAATACCTTTGCTACGGCTCAGTACAAGCAATTGATTTTGGACCGCGGGACCGACGATGGGGTTCGCGAGGGCATGGTATTCCGGATTTTCCGATATGACGATCCTGCGACGAAGGATCGGATGATCGACAGTGACGTCGTAGCATTGGCTGATCTGATGGTGGTCCACACCAGTGAGCGCGTTTCTACCGCGATCGTGTTGCGCGGAACGGAATCCGTGAATGATGGAGCGATTGCTGTTCTTCTGACGGACGTTCGCGATCTGAACTTCGATAAGCGGAAGCGCGAGATCATCGTCGAAGAGTCGAAGCAGCCAGGCTCGGAGAAAGCAGAAGAGCTGAACCGCCTGAATCAGACGGACGTCAGCGGTAGTTTGGGGCGAAAAGAAGCCAAGGAGCTTCGTCAGCTCGAACGCTGGAAAGAGAACGGGCAAGCACTCGAGCCCGCAAAAGCACAGCCAGAAAAAGACAAAACTCAGGAGCCGGCCGCTGCAGAGACTGCGCCGGAGCCGCCGGCCGAAGAAGTTCCTCCTGCGCCGCCCGTGGAAGAGGCGGCACCACAGTCTCGAACTCAACCCGTGCCGGCTGAGCAGCCCGCGCCGCAGACCGAAGCAGTACCTCAGTCGACGCAGGACGCATCATCGGCGCCTGAGGCCGAGAGTGATGGGTCGAGCGAAGAGACGCTTCCGCCCGTTCCAGCTCCGAGCGGGACGCCCGATTCTGACGCGCAAGCTCTGGACAAGCTTTTGAACCCACCTTCGGGAGAGTGATCGATGTTTGGACTGAGTCTCGGCCACCTGCTGATCGTTCTGGTCGTCGTCCTTTTGTTCCAGGCCAAGAACCTGCCGGGTTTGGGGTCAGCCTTGGGACGTGGCATCCGTGGCTTCAAGAAGGGCTTGGAAGGTGAGCCGCTCGATGAGTCCTCTCAAAAGCCTGACTCGAAGAAAGACTCTTCTCGGGAGAAGTGACCTCTTTTTTTGCCTCTCCTGGCTGAGCATTTTTTCGACCCTTTGCGGTGTTCCTGCGCTGGCTGGTGGGTCTCAACCCGCGGTCGATGTAAGAGAGATCGAGCTACGTCTTCCCGGCGAGGAGCGCTCCGTGTGGGTGCAGCTTCGGCGACCCAAGCCTCGGATCCAAGGCGAAAAATTTCCCGTCGTCATGGTCTTTGGTGGGTTCGAGAACGCGGCGCGGACCTTAGATCTTTTCACGGTCGAGAAGCGTTGGATTCTCGCGAGCTTCGATTACCCGTTTCGAGGCCGAAGGCCGCTGCGTTTCCCAGACAGCATTTTGGATCTTCGGGAAGCACGTCGGATGGTGCGCTTAACGCCGATCGCGATGCGGGCGCTGGTTCGAAGAGTTTCGGAGTTCGAGCCTTCAGGTGACCCTTCTCGTCGAATTCTGGTTGGGGCAAGCTTAGGTGGCCCATTCGCGGTTCAAGCAGCCTCTCAGCTCTCGACGGACGAATTGGCGGCATTGGTTCTCGTGCACGCTTTTGGTGACGTACGGGAAGCGGTCACAGCCTCTCTGGCTTCGATACTTCAACGGGCACTTCCGAGCTTCCCTGTTTTTTCCTCGTTCATCGGTCGAAGTATCGGGGAAGTGATTTGGAAAATCTTGGGCTCTCCTGACCCTGTTCGAGACGCGCTGAAGTTGCCTGCAGGGCTTCGAGTCTATTTTCTGCGCGCAGGGAACGAAACTCGGATTCCGGAACGCGCGGTCGATCGTTTGGAGGAAGCCCTTCGTCTGGCGCCGATTCGACTCGATGTCGAACGTCAGGCTGGAGATCATCTGCGACCTGGCGACCGAGCCCAGCTTCAGGAAGCATTGAAGGCAGTCGATACTTGGCTTTCCGGGCAAGGGCTATTGCGCTCTTCAAACGGAAGTCGCCGATAGGAACCAGGGTTTTGGTCCATGGGTTGCAGCAAGCGCACACGCTATGACGGAGACCCAGAGCTGGCGTGACTTTCCTATTTCGGAAATTTCGGAGGGGCGCTTTTTCGTTCCCGAAAAAGATGGCGGTTTTCCTCACGAGAAATGGAAGCGGGCCAAGCGCCTTTGGGTACAGGGTGCGCCTGAGTCTTGGGCTTGTTTGGACCTCTTGCCCGCGCGGGGCCTAGCCGTTGTCGGCACTCGGCAACCGGAACGAAGTACCGAGCGAGACGTCCGTGAAGCAGTGGCTTCGCTCCGGGGGAGTGGCTTGGTGATTGTATCGGGGCTTGCGCGAGGCGTGGATGCCGTCGCACACGAAGCCGCACTCGAGGCAGGGCTACCGACGATTGCTGTGGTCGCGGGAGGCTGGGACGTCTGTTACCCGCGAGACCATGAAGAGTTGCGAACGCGAATTCTTCAAGCGGGTGGGCTGGTCATCACCGAGCAAGGCCCCGGCGAGCCGCCCTACGAATCTTGTTTCTTAGAGCGCAACCGCTGGATTGCCGCTTTGTCTCAGGCCGTTTGGGTGGCGCAGGCTCCAGTTCGTTCGGGGGCTTTGAACACAGCGAAGTGGGCGCGTGACTTAGGGCGAGTGGTGTTTGCGACGCCGTCTCGCCCTGGGGACCCAGCTTTTCTGGGGAATCAGGATTTGATGGATCTCCATGAAGCGCAGTGTTTTTGGGGTGCTCATAGTCTGGGCTCAGTTTGGCTCGAACTGCATTCTCTGCGTCCTGGGTTGCGCACGGGAAAAAGAAAAAAGCGAAGTGGCTCGGAGTCGGCGCCGCGTGGCCTATCGATGCGTGCGCAGGCGCTTTGGAAGCGCGTTGCGAAAGATGATCACGCTTTAGGCGCCTCAGAGCTTCAAGACCTTCTGGCTTGGGCTTTGGGACAGGAAGGCTGGTTGACGGGCGATTTTTTCGCTGCACTGACAGAACTGGAATCCCGAAATTTCGTCGCACGAAGTGGCGGAAGTCTGAAACTTCGGCGCGAAACGGCTCAGATCAAAAGCGGGACGTAAGGATTGGCTTTCCGATCGGCCACTTCAAAGGAAGCGGAGCCGGTAGCGCGCAGCGTGTTCTCGAGCTTTCCAGCCCGGTAGACCGTAATCTCCAAGTCTGAAAGTTTCGAGTTCGCGCAGTAAAGGAGCGAACCGTCGGTGTCTTCCAGAGTGATTCCAGCGAAGTCGCGGTACTGCGCTTTCAGGACGCCTCGAAAGCGCAAGTCACCGCGTTCGGCGCTGAAATGCCATTCGTTGAAAGTGTGCTTGGAGCGCGATTGAAGAGCGGACCAGAGCGAGTTGAAGCGGTACTCTTCACCCCGGTAAAGGAAGTAAAAAGAAGAGAGGCCAGGCGAAGGAACGAGGCCCGCAAGGCGGGCGCGAACCGTGAGGCCTTCAAATGCCGCGGCTTCGCTTTGTCCCGCTTGGTTGACGAAGGCGTTGCAGTGAGCCCAGGCCCAGGAATGCCCGTTCCGCTGGTGGGTGATGTGCCCTTGCATCCCGGGCGCTGCATCCCAGGGGGTCGAGCGGCCGTCGACACCGACGGTCCCACTAAATGCGAGGTCTTCCCCGACGGTGATGATTCTTCCACGTGCCAAAAGGCGGTGAGCGAAACTCGCGGGCACGGGTTCGAACTGGCCCACGGCGCCTGCGTCTGCTCGGGGAGCCATTTTCAGATCCCAGCTGATTTCTTTCCCTTTGGCGGTGATTTTACCTCGAGTGCCGCTTGGCGAAAGCTCGCAGCCTCCGATCCGGAGAATCGGTCCTTCAGGTGTTTCTTCCGTCTGAAACGCAGAGATGTCGAAGGTTTGCCGAATGGCGACTTTTTGAACTTCACCCGTTTCCCGATTTCTTTCGAAGTGAACGGCCCAGACTGCAGCTTCTCGCTTGAAGCCGTTGCGGGTGGTGAGAAGCGTGAAGCGGACCCAGAGGGCTTTTCCTTGGGTGGGGAGATTCGCCTTGAAGTACCAGCCTTCATGGAAGCCAGCGCGCTTTTCAGCCGGAAGGCCGGGCCAGACCGCGGTGTTGGAGTTCATCTTTTTGGCTTACCACTGGCCGAAGCAAGAGGGTATCCCCTTCGCGGCCGGCCATCCGGGCCACCTCCTTGATTCGGCGCTGCCCCAACGGCGTTCGCTCCACTTGGACGACCCAGTCCAGTCCTAGGGCCAAAAGTTCCCGAAGGGCGCCAAGCGATAGGGAAGCCCCTCCGTAAAGCAGGCAAAGGAGCTCGATCCTTCGCAGGGCCTCGCGGGGGGAGCGAGCGTGAAGTGTGGCGAGTGCTCCGGTGTGCCCGGTATTCAACGCTTGGAGGAGGTCTAAGACTTCGCCCCCTCGGCATTCGCCTAAAATGATTCGGTCCGGTCGCATTCGGAGGGATTGCCGCAGTAAGGACCGAAGCGTGATTTCACCAAAGCCGTCGGCGTTCGGAGGGCGTGCCTGCAAGGACACAAAATGCGGGTGGCGCGGGGCCAGCTCGGGAGTGTCTTCCAGGGCTAAGATGCGCTCGTGAGCCGGAACTTGTTCTAAAAGTTCCTGAGCCAGCGTGGTTTTCCCGGAACCCGTGGGCCCGCTGATCAAGATGCATTCGCCTTGAATCACCGCATTCGCCAGGACGGGAAAGGCGGGGTCGCTTGCCCACGCGGCAGCGGATTGGGGGTTAGGCCGGGGAAGCCGTCGAAAGCTGAGGTGGGCAAAAGGGCCGACGGCGGGCGGAAAAGCGAAGTGAATGCGAAAAAGATCGTTCCAGACCGCGTCGACAAAAGGGTGCCTTGCGTCCCAGGTTCGCCCCGAAGCTGCGAGAAGTTCGAGTACCCACGAGTGATAAGCGCTAGCCGACCAGAGCGGTGCTGATTCACTTCGCGGGTAGGGCTGCAGACCTTTTCCGAAATCGGCGGTGAGGTGGTTTGGGCCATTCAGGCAAAGGTCGGTCCACCCAGAAGTATTCAGGAGCCGTTCAAGCCACGCAGGGGTGGAGGGGGTCATGGCTTTTCTCCGCTCAATTCTTCGGCGGTTGCAGGCCGGGGAATGAGAACGGCCAGGAGCTCGGTTTCATCTTCCCAAGAGTCGCGTGCTCCAAAGAGCCAGCCTAAGAGGGGGATGCGAGACAAAAACGGGAGCCCTTGGCGCGAGCGCCTTTGGTCGCGGGTAAAAAGACCCGACAAAAGAAGCGCTTTTCCGAATTCGGCATCGACCTGAGTTCGGATGCGGCTCGACTGGACTCCGGGTAAATCGCCTCGGCTCAGGTCGGGATCCAAGTGACTGACTTCGGTGCTGAGTTCTAAGCGTACTTTCTCGGGAGTTGCGTGCGTGACCTTCAAGCGAAGCGAGAGGCCAAAACTTCTCCAGACGACTTGCGAGCTGTAAGCGGTCTGCGTGCGGACGGGGAGTTCGCCTCCTGAGAAAAGTTCGGCCTCACCGGGAGTCCGCACGACGAGCTCGGGACGCGAGAGAACTCGAGCGTCCCCGGCCTGTTCCAAAGCGCGTAGTTTGAGCGCTACTTCGGGGGAGACCAGACGAGGAGCCCCGCGCACCCAGCCGAGCGCAGCGTCTTGAGCGCCGGGCCAACTCGTTCCCCAGCTGTTCAGGGTGTTTCGTCGAACTTCGAGCAGCAGCACTTGAAAGTGAATGGGTCCACCGGCTTCAGGCATGGCTTCGAGCTGGAGCTGGGCCCCGGGGCAAAGCGCTTCTAGAGCGCGTCTGGCGAGCCCTGCATCGGCGGGGGAGTCGAGGTGTCCCTGAATTTGAAGGCGTGGACCTTGGCGCTGGACGGTGATTTTTTCGGACCACCCAGCCTTTCCAATCCAGGTCTCGGCTTGCGCCTGCATCCGGTCGAGGAGCGATTCGGACGGAGTGGTGAGATCGACCACGCCCTGGGGATAGCTTCGTAGCAGGCTTTGAATTCGGGCAGCTTCAGCCAAAGTCCGAATGGACCCTTGAAGGGTGAACGGCTCGCCTGGGCCTAAAACTTCGGCTTCTTCTAAGCTGCCAAGCGCGCGTCGTAGAGCCAGTTGGGGGGCCGGAAGCTGAGGTGCCCGAGCAGCGACTTCCAGATGCAGGTGTTGAGGCGGGCCGGTTGACGACCAAATCCAAAGGTCGGCCGCCCCAGCTTGCTCGGCTCGAAGAAGAAGTTCTTCTCGGGCCTGGGGACCCAGTTCCTGCACGAGCACCCGCCCTAAGGGGAGGACTCGAATGGCTTGGCCGCTCAGGCTGTATTTTTGAAGCCCGGGGATGTGCAGGCGCCTTTGTTCGCCCCGGATCAAGGCCCAAGGGGCGCGCTCGTGGAGGGCGGCTTCGGGCGGCCTGGATTCGGCCCAGGCGGGCGTTACAACGAGGGCCGCGAGCCCGAATAGGACCTGAAGAGTGCCGGTGAGTGTTCCAAAACGGGCCATGGTAGGCGCTCTTTAGGCAAGCCATGGGCCACGAATGGGGAGTTTCGGTTGACTTTTTTGCCTCGCGAGGGCTAGTTTCGCGGTTCCGAATTTTTTCCTGGAGAACGTATGCCTTCCCGCAAGATGAAAACCAATATTGCCCGTAAGATCCGCAAAGCCCGCAAAGGCAAAGCCCGTAAGCGCGCTGAGC
>JACCEB010280514.1_pt1 | contig 10178 bp, 4 predicted proteins | sample 7454761 | NCBI WGS metagenome assembly JACCEB01 (sample SAMN15323454, study PRJNA562643) | freshwater metagenome | isolation source: river surface water | place: USA:Blue River Watershed | collected 2017-08-18
AAAGTAGCAAAAGAATTTGTAAGCGGAGCAGTAAACAAAGCAGTATCAAACACAGAAGCAGAAGTTCTTAAAAAAAGGGTAGAAGAAGCAGAAGAAAAATTAGCAAAAGCAAACGCGGCTCTTGAAGAGGCAAACGCAAAAGTAGCAACTCTTGAAGTGGCAAAAGCAAAAGAAGAGAAAGAAGCAAAAGAAGCAGAAGAGGCTCTTAAAGAGGTAAGAGCAACTCTTAAAAATGCAGAAGAAGAGAAAAAAAATCTTAACGCGACAAACGCAGAATTAGCGAAAAAAGTAGAAGAAGCAGAAGTAAAAGTAGCAAATCTTGAAGCGGCAAGAGCAGAAGTAGAAGCTCTTAAAAAAAAGGTAGTAGAAGCAGAAGAAGAAGAAGAAGCAAAAAAAGCAAACGCAGCTCTTGAAAAAGAGAAAGAAGCGGCAAACGCAGAAGTAGAAGAAGCGAAAGCAGAAACTGATACGATAAATCAAAGTAATGGTTTAGCATCGGATCTATCTAACTCAGGCGCTTCTCAAGATTTCTATGGCGGTGATTTAGGCGCTTCTCAAGATTTCTATGGCGCTCCTCAAGATCAACAGGTCAGTGGAAACAATCTTCTGCAAATCATAAATTCTATTCTTGATTCAGGTAACCAAACCATAAAATCTATTCTTGATTCACATGGCAAGAATAATGAAAGGACTTCAAAAGATCATAAAGATGCTTTAGAAGTTTTTAGGCAAATTATTCAGAGATCCGAACAGCCTAAAACATTTTCAGAAGAAGATGTTACAAAAATTAAAAATGCAATTGAAGGTCTAGTTAATGAAAATCAGGGTCTTTTAAAGAAAGTGACAGATGAATTAAAAACTATTGCCGAAAGTAATAATAATAGTTTAGCCGAGCAGTTTAAAAAAATTTTGGAAGACTTTCAGCGAAGTAATAATTCAATTCTTGCTACAGAAGAAAGACTTCAGAAAGAATTAACAGATTTAAGAAGCTCTTATGAAGATCTTCAAAAAAGCAGTCGAGATCGAGATGGCGAACAGATTGAACAATTACAATCACAGTTAACGGCTCTTCAAGAGGAACTTAAAAAATTTTATGAAACACAAGCAGCAGATCTTAAGAAACAGCTAGAAGAACTTAAGACAAAACAAGAACAAGAACTTCAAAAGCAAGAAGAGAATTTTAAGAAAAAAGAAGAAGAACTTAAGACAAAACAAGAACAAGCACTTAAAGAGCAAGAAAAGAATCTTAAGGAGCAAAGCGAACTTAAAATTAAGCTAGCTACAACAGAAAAAGCTTTGGAAGCAGCTACAAAAGAAAGCGAAAATAAGATTGAGATGTTAAAGCTGCAAAATGAGCTTCAGACAGTTCAGGAAGCGCTTAAAAGAATGGAATCGCAACCAAGTCCAATTACACAAGGCAACCAAACAGGAGCGGGGGGGCAACAAGACGACCAAACAGAAACGCCGCGAAGCAGCCAACCAGTAACGCCATCGGTTCCAGCAGGAGCGCCACAAGATGACCAAACAGGAGCGCCGCCATCGGTTCCAGCAGGAGCGCCACAAGTCAACCAAACAGGAGCGCCGCCATCGGCTCCAGCAGAAACGCTACAAGGCCCACAAGGCAACCAACCAGTAACGCCGCGAAGCAGCCAAACAGGAGCGCCATCGTTCTCAACCCTAACGATAGAAGAGAATGGAACAGATTTCGGAGATGAAGATAAAGGGCATTCAAAAGATAATGAAACGGATTATGGAACAAGTTTCGGAGATGATGAAAACCCATTGAATAATGAAGCAGCTTCGGAAAAGAGTGAAACAGATTCAGAAGATAATGAAACGGATTATGGAACAAGTTTCGGAGATGATGATGAAAACCTATTGAATTTGGAAGATATTGAGGTTGAAACAAATTTGGGTAAAAAGGTAATTAATTTTAGCGGTAACAAATTTAATAAACGCCAAATTGATTGGAAAGAGGTCGGTAACAAATTTTCACAAAAAGTAAACTTAGGTGATAATTCAAATTTATATCTTCATGGCGATGGTTTTATAGAGAAGAGGTATAAGAACCTAGCAGGATCTAATGAATTTGATGAAAATTACGAGTCTCTAAAAAGTTCTTTAAGACAATCTCAGGTATCAAGTCCGGAGGTTCGATTTGCCTTTATTGAAAATCATCTTGGAAAAGATGATAAGGAAAAAACGCAAGATATTGGCTGTATCATTCGTGTTGATGAGAACGGGATTTCATCAAAAACCTTTGTTGAAAAAGATGTTTATCAGGAAATGCAGCAAAGGTATTATGGCAATAATTATGCCAAGGCATTTGTGGCTACGAGCTTTTTAGATAAGTGCGCATCTTTAAAGAGCGCCTCTGATAATGACATAAAAGTTGTTACAGAATTTTTAGATTCATATCACGTGGCAGCGGCAATTGAAAAGGAGTTTGGAGAGAAGGAGCGATATGAAGATTTGGGTGTTAAGGCGAATAATTATTTAGATAATTTTTCACAAACGAGGGATGAATTGTTAAAAATGGATAACCCTTCAACACAAGATTTTGTAAAGAAAATTAGCGATTTTTTGGACAAAAATAAGGATAACTATAAAAGTCTTGTTTCTGCGATTCCGGAAGAGAGAAAAACGGAGGTAAATTCTTTAGCTCTTCAAATATGGCAATCTGAATTTGAGCGCTCTGAGTTAAAATTGGACGATAAGGGTTCGCCTTCTAAGAACGCGAATGAAATCATGAATAAATCGCGCAAATATTCCGCAAAAGTTGGTAGCGAATGTTTCTTGCACGATGTGAAAGAAAAAAATACCGAATTTGCAAAGGTTATTAATAAAAATGATGACGAATTAAAAGAGGAAATTGAGAAAAAATTCTATCTACCCATCCTTGCTGGCGACAAAATAAATGCTTACAAAAATTTATATAATGCCAAAATGCCGGATATTATTCCAAATTCGGTTTCTATTTTGCGCGATAGGTTAAATGAAAATGGCAGAAAGATTGAGAATGTTGTCACGGTTTGTTTTGAGGGAAAAGGTAATAAAGATTTAGTTTATTTATATGTTCCCGGAACAAATCCTCAGGGATATATTCAGGTTAGAAAAGCTAAGGCATCTGGACCAATTTCTATTGATGAATCTGGTAATTTTTATGGCATTAAAACGATAAAAAAAGAAGTTGAAGAGGGCGATTTAATCATTCCCAATGTTATGTATGTTAGAAATGCGGATGGTAGTTATTGCGCACAAAGATGGGAAGGGGATAATCAGAAGATGCGTGATGCGATGAAAATAAAAGCGGTTCATTGTGACTCAGAAATAATTGGCTCTTCAATTCAAAAAACAGTTTCATCTTTGTCGATGGTTGGCGGTAAGGTTGTCTCATCAAAATCATCAACCTTGGAAGCCAATGTTGGGGAGGTTACTAATGATCAGCAAGTTGCAATTGAAACTAATATTCTTCGCAATCAAGGGGGTGAAAAAGTTGGTTACATAAAAAAGAAAGTTCGATCAGATGGCGATATAGCTGAAAAGTATAATATTTTTATCAATGGCGCTGATCCAAGCGAAAGTGAAAAAGAATATAACGAAGAAGAACTTAAGGATGAATTGCATAAGCAAAAGTTGTCAGTGCAGGGCTTAGGAAAGGATTTTAAAGAAAAGCTAAGTATAACTTCGATTGCAAAAGGTTCGTTGGAATTAAGCACCAAATCAGTTCCTTCGCCAGCATTTAAAGCAACATCTGTTGAGCAGCTAACAAGTAGGCATAATTATAAAAAAAGAAATGAGTCATCTAAAGTTACTAAAGGCGCGATAAAAGTTGCGACTGGCGTTGCGACGGCAGTCGCTGTGCCTCCTGCTGCTGTTGTGACTACGACCCTTGCTAGTGTTGCACTTGGATTGACTGTTGCTGCCGGTGTGGGTATTTCTAAAATGGGCAGCGCTGTCGATAAAATGAAATCTAAAAATAAAGATCAATTAGAAGATAGAATTGCAGACAACAAGGAATTTGAAAGCGATATTGCGAAACGCGGAATGAAGGTGCCAAAAGAATTATTGCAAGGTTTTGCCAATGCGACGATTGGACTTATAAAAGGAGGTGAAGAAGTTGAAAAAGCGAAAGGTAATTTTAAAGCAGTGAGTGCTGATTTAGAAGGTATTGGTAATAGTTTTGTTAACAGGTTTGGTAATAAAAATAATAGCAGTGGCAACACATTGCAGTGAAGAAGTGATGGATCATTGATAGGTTAAAATATGAATTGTGAATTTGGAGTGATCGTTATTGGTGCTGGGCATGCTGGATTAGAAGCGGCATGCGCTTCTGCTAGAATGGGAATTAAGACAATTTTAATTACCAAAAATAAAGAAAATCTCGGTGAAATGTCTTGTAATCCAGCGATTGGCGGGGTTGCAAAGGGCACTATTGTGCGCGAGGTTGATGCTCTCGATGGCATTATGGCAAAAGCAATCGATAATGCTGGAATTCATTTTCGCATTCTAAACGCTTCAAAAGGTGCCGCCGTTCATTCGCCAAGAGCGCAAGCTGATCGTAAACTTTACAAAAAAGTGATTGGTGAAATTTTGCAAAATTATCAAAATCTTCAGATTAAATTTGCGTCAGTCGAAGACTTGATAATTAATGAAGAAGTGGCTTGCGGCGTTGTTTTGAGTGGTGGCGATAAAATTATGGCTAAGTCAGTTATTCTTACTACGGGCACATTTTTGCGCGGAGAAATTCATATTGGCGATCAAAAAATTTCAGCGGGAAGAGTTGGTGAAGAGCCGTCAAGTGGCTTAGCGCAAAGTTTAATTTTGCATAATTTTAATTTGGGGCGATTGAAAACTGGAACTCCGCCAAGAATTTTAAAAAGTTCGATTAATTTTTCAGATTTAGAAGAGCAATCTGGTGACAACCCTCCGCAACCTTTTTCTTACTTGACCAAAGAAATCAAGGTTCCGCAGATATCTTGCTATATCACCCACACTAATCAAAAAACTCACGAAATCATAAAAAACAATCTTCATAAATCGGCAATGTATGGTGGACATATTGCTGGAGTTGGGCCGCGTTATTGCCCTTCAATTGAAGATAAAATTCATCGTTTTTACGAAAAAGATCGTCATCAAATCTTTTTGGAACCAGAAGGTTTGGAAAGTGAATTAATTTATCCAAATGGAATCTCAACTTCATTGCCATTAGAGGTGCAAATAGAGTTTTTAAAAACGATTTCTGGATTAGAGAATTGTGTTGTAACGCAATCTGGCTATGCAATTGAATATGATTTTGTTGATCCGCGAGAATTGCTTCCAACATTAGAAACAAAAAAAATTCGAAATTTATTTTTTGCTGGCCAAATAAATGGAACTACTGGATATGAAGAGGCGGCGGGGCAGGGAATTGTTGCTGGAATTAATGCTGCTTTGCGTTCAACAAATTCGGATAAGGAATTTATTTTGGACAGAGCTTCTAGTTATATCGGAGTTATGATTGATGATCTTACAACTCTGGGCACAAGTGAACCTTACAGAATGTTGACTTCAAGGGCTGAATATAGGTTGAGTTTGCGTTCTGATAACGCTGATTTAAGGCTTACTCAGTTAGGAATTGATGTTGGGGTTGTAAAAAAAGAGCGGGCTGAACTTTTTCAAGGTAGAAAAAAAGACATTTTAGTGGCAAAAAATTTGTTAAATTCATTGGAAATTTCGCCCAAAAAATTAGCTGAATTTGCTATTACTATAAAGCAAGACGGAGTTGTTAGAAGCGCTTTGCAACTTCTATCTTTTCCAGAAATTAATTTTGCGAGTTTAGAAAAAATTTGGCCGCAAGAAATTTCTCAAATTGACGCGGCAACAAAAAATCAAGTTTTAATCGATGCTACTTACAGCTCTTATCTTAAAAGACAGGAAGCTGATTTGGAGGTTTTTCGTCGCGACGAAAATATGAAAATTCCGCTTGATATTGATTACTCGGCTATTCAAAGTTTGTCGCTTGAAGTGCGTGAAAAATTAAGTCGGTTTCGGCCGGCAACAATCTCAGCGGCTTTTAAGATTCAAGGAATAACGCCGGCCTCAATAATGGCAGTGATGGTTTACATCAAAAGTAATTTTCCCAAAAACCATCAAAATTCCTAATTTCCTTACACTCCTTATTCATTCAAACCTCTAAAAATAATGCTAAAAACTAGCGCCTTAAAATATTTTGCGGTTTTTTATTGTGTGGTTGCTTTTTTTAATCAGGCGAATGCTGGCGATGTTTCTAATTCCGAATTGATGCAGGAAATTGAAAAAAATTTAATTTTTGATAAAGATTCGCGCTCAAGAGTTGATGTTTATCAAAGTAATCAATCGTTAAAGAAATCAGATTATACAATTTCTGCAGGCAAAGAAAAGTCTTCTTCTGAACAAAAAGGTGAGATAAAAATTGTTGTTACTGATACAAAATCAGAAAATTTTGACCTAAGGCAAAAAGAGAAATTGGCTTATAATGCTGTTTTAATTGGTCAATATGAAGTGGCGGTAGAGCTTTACAAGCAGGTTTTAAAGTTAGAGCCAAGCAACAATTATAGCAAATTTGCTTTAGCTGTTGTTTATCAAAAACTTGGTCAGGGTAAGCAAGCCAAGGCGATTTATCGTAATTTACTTAATGCTAATCTTGAAAATCGTGAAGAAATCATCGGCAATCTTTTAGCTATTTTAATAGAAGAATCGCCAAAAGACTCTCTTTATTTGCTTTCGCGCTTAACTGTTCAAAACCCTAATTCGGCCTACATAATGGCGCAAGCTTCGGTGGCTTATGATAAAATTAACAAAAGCGAAGAAGCTTTGTTGTTGATGAGAAAAGCTTCCGAAATTGATCGCGACAATTTGGAATATAAATATAATTTGGCCGTAATGAACGATAAAGCGTCTAATTTTCAAGACGCCTTCTATTTATATCATGAAGTTTTGAACGCTTATTCTGCTTCGGAAGGCTTTAATATATCGATTCAAGAAATTGAAGATAGAATTAAAGCAATAAAGTCGCAGCTCTAATGATTGAAAAAATTCTTTTTTACGCAAAAAAGCGCGGCTCCTCTGATGTTCATATAAGCAGTGGTCATCCTCCTTCTTTAAGGATTGATGGCGATATTATGTTAATTCCTGATGCGCCATCTCTAAACTCTTCTCAAGTTATGGAGATGATTCTTTCGTTGATGAGTGATTTGCAAAAAAAGAATTACCAAGAAAAGTTGGAATTAGATTTTTCGATACAACTTGGCGATAAATTGCGCTTTCGCGTTAATGCTTTTTATACTGTAAATGGTCCAGCTGCCGCTTTTCGTGAAATTCCGGTTGAGATAAAAAGTCTTGCATCAATTCACGCTTCAGAAGTTATTAGAGGTTTTTGCTCTTATAATAAGGGTTTAATTTTGGTTGTTGGTCCAACTGGCAGCGGAAAGTCAACAACTTTGGCGGCGATGATAGATCAAATAAATTCAAGCAGCGCAAAGCATATAATAACAATCGAAGATCCAGTAGAATTTATTCATAAAAATAAAAAATCTTTAATAAATCAGCGCGAGGTTGGGAGTAGCACTTTATCATTTGCCAATGCTTTAAAAAGTGCTTTAAGGGAGGATCCTGATGTAATTTTGGTTGGAGAGCTTCGCGATATTGAAACTATTCAATTGGCTTTAACTGCCGCTGAAACTGGTCACTTGGTTCTTGGAACTTTACACACAAGCTCAGCTTCTCAAACAATTAATCGCATTATAGATGTTTTTCCATCTGAAGATAAATCGGTTATTAGAACGATGCTTGCAGCTTCTTTGAAGGCTGTAATTTCACAGAGATTAATTAAAAAAATCGGTGGCGGAAGAATTGCTGCTCATGAAATTATGATCGCAAATTCCTCAATTAGAAATCTGATTAGAGATGATAAAATTCCACAAATTAACTCAATAATTGAGTTAGGTAAAAAATCTGGAATGTGCTTAATGAGAGATTCGTTAAATGAATTACTTAACAAAGGCTTTGTTGCTCAAGAGATTGTTGATGAAGCTTTGATTGGGAATGATTAATTTTAATAAAAACACAAAATGAGATCAATATTTCGTAAAAAATCGATCCAAAGCATTTTTGAAAATAATAGCGGAAAATCTTTAAAAAGAACTCTCGGCGCAATTGATCTGATCTTGTTTGGTATAGGCTGTACAATTGGCACTGGAATATTTGTTTTAACCGGAATTGCTGCTGCTGAATATGCCGGTCCAGCAATTTCAATTTCTTATGCTCTGGCTGGTTTAACCTGTATGTTTGCCGCTCTTGCTTACACAGAACTTGCTGCCATGGTTCCAGCTGCAGGAAGTGCTTATACATATTCCTATGTTGCGCTTGGAGAATTCGTTGCTTGGCTTGTTGCTTGGGGCTTGGTTTTGGAATATACTGTCGCAGCATCAACAGTTGCCGCTGGTTGGTCGGGATATTTGGTTGGGATTTTAAAAGCTGGAGGAATTGATTTACCTCATCAATTTACCAGCGTTCCTTCGGATGGTGGAATGATTAATTTGCCAGCGGTCTTTATTTCTCTTTTTATCGGAATGCTTTTGATTCGCGGCACAAAAGAGAGCGTTGTGGTAAATCGCATTTTGGTGGCGATAAAATTGGGAGTTATATTTTTGTTTTTATTTGTTGCTGCGCCGCATATTAAAATGGAAAATTATGCTAATTTTATGCCTTTCGGTTGGAATGGTGTTGGCTTGGGTGCGGCAACAATATTTTTTGCCTATCTTGGTTTTGATGCGGTGGCAACTACTGCGGAAGAGTGTAAAAACCCAAATCGCGATTTGCCGATAGGAATAATCGGCGGCTTGCTGTTTTGTATAATTATTTATGTTGTAGTGTCATTGGTTTTGACGGGAATAGTCCCTTATTCAGAGCTTGCAAACGCAGAGCCAATGGCCCATGCATTAAGGGTTAATGGTAGTAATATTGGTTCTGCCTTGGTTGGAACCGGAGCGATTGCTGGAATGATTGCAGTTTTGTTGGTTTTAATGTATGGTCAATCGCGAGTTTTCTTTGTAATGGCAAGAGACGGCTTGATTCCAAGTGCTTTTTGCAAGCTTCATAAAAAATATGAGACTCCTTATGTCGGGGGTATTTTTGTGATGGTTGCCGTTGCGATAATTTCCGGTTTTACACCAATTCATACAATGGGTCACATGAGTAGTTTGGGGATTCTTTTTGCTTTTGTTGTAACTGCTGTTGGGGTTTTAATGTTAAGAATTAAAAGACCGGAACTTAATAGACCTTTTAAATGTCCGGCAGTTTTTTTTGTTGCCCCAATGGCAATTTTAAGTTGTGGTTATTTGATGTATAATTTGCTCCTTAAAACAGGTGATCTTTTTGCTATATGGTTTGCAATTGGCTTGTTGGTCTATTTCTTCTATAGCTATAAAAGAAGCCCTCTTAATAAAGAATAAGATACAAAATGAATCTTTTTCGAAAAAAAAATCTTACCTCAATTATTGACGGAACTAAATCTGGGGGCATGAAAAAAACCCTCGGACTTTTTGATTTGGTGATGATTGGCATTGGCTGCACAATTGGTACGGGAATTTTTGTTGTTACCGGCATAGCTGCGGCAAATTACGCTGGCCCAGCAATAGCTATCTCTTATTTGTTAGCAGCGATAGTTTGTATCTTTGCTGGCTTAGCTTATGCTGAGTTTGCCTCAATGGTCCCGGCTTCCGGTAGTGCTTACACATACTCTTATGTTGTTTTGGGTGAATTTATTGCATGGCTTGTTGGCTGGAGCTTGGTTTTGGAATACGGCGTTGGGGCTTCAACTGTTGCCGTTGGTTGGTCTGGTTATATGGTTGGAATTTTAAAATCGGGAGGAATTTTAATACCAGAAGAGTTAACAAAATCACCTTTTGATGGCGGAATAGTTAATTTACCAGCGATTTGTATTTCTCTTTTTATTGGTTTTTTGCTTTATCGCGGAACAAAAGAAAGCGTAACTTTAAATCGTGTATTAGTTATCGTGAAATTAGCGGTAATTTTTTTGTTTTTAATCATTGCTGTGCCAATGGTGAAAATTGAAAATTATTCCGATTTTATGCCGTTTGGAGTTAGTGGAATTTTAATTGGCGCCGCAACTGTTTTTTACGCATATATTGGATTTG
>JACCEB011040330.1_pt1 | contig 10178 bp, 7 predicted proteins | sample 7454761 | NCBI WGS metagenome assembly JACCEB01 (sample SAMN15323454, study PRJNA562643) | freshwater metagenome | isolation source: river surface water | place: USA:Blue River Watershed | collected 2017-08-18
CAAACTGACCAATTTCGCCAGCCCAGATTGCATCGTTGCTCTGGTACTCATGTGGGTTACGCCATGAAGCAGCACCAGTTTCGGCACGAAGGTCATGGGAAACTTCTGGGTGAATACCACACCAGTAAAGTGAACCCTTACGTCCGTTAGCCTTGTTGCTACGCAACTTAGCTACAGCCTTACGGATATCAGCAGCAGATAGTGTATCATCTGAAGTCATACCTGAAGTTGTAGTTGCAGTGGTTGTTCCACCAGTTGCGTAAAGTACGTTAGTACCAGTTAGCAGAGCGTTCTGTGCTAGATCATCAATGCTATCAGCCATGTTGAATGCAATGATGTTAGCAACAGCAGGATCTACGTCAGCTAGTGACAAAAGACCAAGCTTCTTAGTTACAAGAGTAGAGTTACCGTATTCGTTTAGAGTAATGGTAACGATATCTGGAGTACCAAGTGCTACTGCAGTTGGATCAACTTCTTCAGAAAGAACTGAAGTAGCCTTAGCTAGGTCGTTGTAGATCTGTAGAGCTACAGATGAACCTGGCATAGCCTGACGAGCAGGCTTCTTATCTGCTACAGAACGTAGCAATGGGGTAGCGCGTAGTTCAAATTCAACAAGACGGTCATACGCCTTCTGAACTAAACCAGCACCATTAGATGGGGTGAATGTTCCTACGTTGTCGTTGCTTGAGTAAGCACCGCCACCGAGACCGCCATTAGTATTAGCGGTACCACCCGATAAGCCTGTTACAGCCATGATTATTCCTTAGGGGTTGTGTGATTGATTACGAATCTGCGCCGTAAATCATTTCCAATAATTCTTCGGCACTCTGAGCATTGTTAAGACGTGAAAACACATCATTAACATCATCAGGAGAAAGAGCTGAGCTTGTTACAGCATCAATCTGTTGCAACATAGATAGATTTTCTTGATCTACCAAAGGTTGCTGTACTTGAGGCTGAACTCCAAAGATCTCACCATGTTCATCCAACCATTTACTAATTAATTCTGGATCATTAGCAACATCTGATGGAATAAATGTAGCAACCTTAGGATTAACTCCTCTTTCATTTAGAACGGAACTGACGACAGACTGACGCTGAAAGCTACGTAGACTTTCTAATTCAGTTTCTAGTTCCTTGATACGCTTAGACTTAGCGCGATCTGCCTTACGTAGATTTTGCAATCCACTGGTTTGATCTTCTTCTTCAAAGAAGTCATCGTCGTCTTCGTACCATTCGTTATTGTTACTCATCGTAACTATCTCCCTTATTCATCGGTTAAACGCAGACCACAAAGTTATACGGGGAATATAACTCGGCTTCCACTACCAGTCTGTTACATCGTTGGGGCTGGTCGGTCCAACGAGAGTTTTATACTTGCTTTTTGCGACTTAGTGAACCTGAGGCAATGCCAGATTGTCCACCAAATTGTCCACGTGCTTGTGACGCTAGGCTCTTAGTGCGCTTACTTTTTATACCAAGAAGATTTTCTTGTTCAAGTTCTTGCTGCAAACCTTCGGCAGTAGTTTCACCAAATATACGAGATGCTTGTTCAAGACCAGTCTTTTGTTCACCAACTCTTGACAAACCAACACGAGCCTGTGATCTAGTAAGTCCTTCAGCAGCAAGTCTTTCTGCACCAATTGTAGATCTAATACCAGTTTCAGTTTCTGCTGCTTTAATGTCAGCAATATCAAGTTTGTTCTTTAGGTAATCAGAACCTTCGGAACCAAGAACTAAACTGTTTGCAATTTCATTATCTGTAATACCTGGATACATTTTGCGTAATTCATCAACAAGTGGTTTATCTTGTGAACTAACTGCTTTTTGTACCCTGGTATAGGCATTGTCAAAACGTGCTTGAACTTCTTTAACTGATACATCTCCAGCAATTAATGATGCAAAGTTATCTCGTGTAGCTAAACCTCCAGCTTGATAAGCCTTCATGGTTTCTGTGTACTGACGTTCTTGGTAAAGGTATTCACCCTCAGTAAGAATAGATTTACCAGCAGCTAAACGATCTGTGTTGCCTTTAAATCTTTGTTTATATGTATCAGTTTGACGAACCTTTTCGGTAATAATATTAGTTGCGTCTGTACCTTCGTCTTGTGCAATCTGAGTAATTATGTCAGCAAGTTCTGGTAATCCACTATCAATAAATATTTGTTTAAGATCTTCCCAACCAGCCATTATCTCATTCCAAACTTAGATAAAATATCATCTGCTAAACCATAGATCTTGTCTTTGTTTTTTGGCACATCTGCCCAGGTATCGCTTTTGCGAACAGTCTTAATTAATGTTTGATTGGTAATTGGTCTACCTTTATCATCCATAGCAAGCATTGCATTATTGACGAATTCATTTTCAAGGGTAACCTTTTCAACATCTTCGCCCAACTCACTAGCAACAAGTTGTCGATAGCCAGCAGCAAGATCTTCAACGCTATTTTTGTTATCTATTTTGTCTGCCCACGCAGAATACTGTTGCTTAGCAATACCAGCTATGTAATCTTTAGCTTTATCTAATGTAAAGTCTCCAGCAGATATACCTCGTACTTGACCAAGTATCCAGTCTTCAGCTAACTTTACGTTGTTCTTTCTTCCCCACAAACGAATAGCATCTTCTGCATCGCCAGCTGCGCCAAATAAAGAACCAATTTTTTCTTGATCCGTTTGACCAGAAAATGTAATATAACTAGAAAGAAAGTTATTTAATTCTGCGGTATTAAAACCATTCTGAAGGTTAATACGAGCAATTTCATTTGCTTGAGCATCGGTAAGTGAGGCACCAAGTAAACCTGCAGCATCTTGAATACTAGCTTTACTACCAGATATTTGTGAGGCAAGTTCTGCTGCCTGAGCAGGATCTGTTGATAAAGTGTAATACTTTCTTTGCGCTTCACTTTTATTTTGATACCAAGAAAGTGCTTTAAGTTTTGTTGTAAATGTTTCTTGAGTCCATTCTGCACCAGATTTTTGTGCAGTCCAAGCCTCATTAAATAACTTTTCAAGTTCTGGATCAGACTTAATAATTGCAAGTGGGATTTCCCATGCAGTAGCCTGTGAAGCAGCAGTAATCCAACCTTTGTTATCGTCCCAAGCTACATCTTCTGAAGGCTTAGTTGGCTTTACCCAATACTTACCTTCTTTTTTCCAGGCTTTTCCAGGAGCAGGTCGAGGAGATTTAGTTGTTGATTTTTTACCATCCGTAGTTGATGTTATTGTTTCGTAAATACTAATCTTGTCTTTATCTTTGTCAGCCATGTTAACCTAATTCAATCGGATTATCTAAAGCTTCCATAAAATAGCTAAGATATTTTGTAGCTTTGTTATAACTTTCAGCTTCAGGACTAGCTAATGCTTCTTCGCGCATCATTGATTGCATAATATCTGAACTTACTCCACCACTTTGTGTAGTTCTTGTGGTATTACCAGAAGTTACACTTACAGTTTTTTGTGGATTTTTCTTTTCATAAGCCTGTAACTTTCCAACAAAATCATTTAGTTCATCTTCAGTTGCACCACGACCAACTGTTTGCTGAAATAACTGATCAATAGCAATGTCAAAATCTTCTGGACTAAACTTTTGATTAGTGATTGTGGTTCTTCTTCCACCGCCACCACCAAATGATGAGCTATCGTACAAACCACTCTTAGGTGCTTCTAATAAAAATTGTTCAAAGCTGTAAATTTTAGGATTAGTTACATCACCTTGTTGTGCTGCAAGTGAGGCATTAAAACCAGTGGCTTGATCCAAAGCAAAAGATAATGCTGCATAAAAATTATTATCTAATGAATCTCCAGAAAGAATAGATTGTTGTCCAGCTTTTGGATTACCATAAAATTGCTTTTCATCTAATTGCTTTTTAAGTGCAAGTATTCCACCTGGCTTACCAGATGTATCGGTAATAATCTTAGCAATTGCTTGATCTCTTGTTATTGGTGAGCCTGCAGCAGAACCTTCTCCAGTATAAGGACTTGGAATATATCTTCCAGTAGTATCTCCAATGAGAGAAACAGCAACTGGAAATTGTTGTTGAGTATTTATTTTCCATTCGTAACCACCAACAGCTTCGCTTGGTAAAATAAATCCAGGACCAAAAGGATTGCCAGCACCAAAATTAAATTTTACAGGAACTTGTACTTGTCCAGGTTTTTTTGGTGCACCCTGACCCCATGTAGGAAAACCGTTTTGTGGTTTAACTTGTCCAACTCCACCAGTGCCTCCACCAGCCATTAGTTTCCTACTCCCTTAATAACATTTCTGCCAATTCCTGGTTGTGCGTCACGAGACTTAGCAGTCATTAGCTTTAACAATCCATACTTAAAGTATTGTTCAACGGTCTTGCTTGGATCAGAATCAATAATTTTTTGAATCTCATCAATAGCTTTTTCTTTTTGTGCACGTTTCATGTCAGATGCACCAGATGGATCCATAGAATCAATTTGATTTGCATAACTTATAAAATTATTGTAAATCTCATAAGCCTGATTAATTTTTTCTCTAACTTCTGGCTTAACTGCAGCACCATCAGAATTAACATAGTTGTATGCAGACTGAACAAATTGAGCAGCATCGGTATTATCCACACCACTTCTAATGTACTGATCTAAACCAGGAACTTTAAGCATAAACTCTTGACGTTTTCTTTCGTATGCATTTAAAGCAGACCTACGTAGAGTTACATCAGTAAATGGAATAGACCGAAGATCTTCTGCTTCTTTATCAGCTAAATCATAGTAAGCATTAGCGTATGCCTGAAGCATTACACCATCAAAGTAATCGGAAATGTACTTTGATAATGTCTTATCTTCTGGAATTCGGTTTACAATACCAGCAGACTCTGCCCACTTGTAAACACCAGGAGAAAACTCACCACTGTTCGGAGCAAATACCAAAGCACCGACACCATACTTTTCAATAGCATCGCGATTAGAAATAGCCCAATCTTGCATTTCATTTGAATAATCAATAATAGGCTTTATGCCTTCTTGATTAGTAGAAACAAGATATACAACCTTGCCTGGGTTTTCACCAGTCCAAGTTGCTAGAGCAAGTTCATAAGGACTTTCTACATCTGGGTACTTTAATTTAATTTGATCAAGAACTTCATAGAAACTTGCCTTCATACTTACTACGCCATTTTCTTTTAAGTATGTTGGCAAATCTTTTGTGTCTTTAGTTTGTACGGATACAGGAAGAATCATACCAAGCAATGCACGAGTAACAATAATGTTATGTGCAGAAATCTTTAGATCGTGCAAGTATTCGCGCTTTGCTTTATCAAGTCCAGCAGTATCGTCAGCATAATCAGCTGGATCAATACCTAAACCATTAGCTTGATTGTAAGCAATTGCTTGAACATAAGCAGAAACTTCTTGTTGATCTCTTTCATCTGGGGAAAGCATTTTCCAAATGTTATTAACAAACTTTGGAACAACAGCATTGCGAAAATTTACGTTATCTCCCATGCTGCCGAGTGTCCACTGGTCCAAATCTTCACCAATATTTGCAGTTGGATCAAATTTTCCAAGCAAAGACTTTACGGCTAGTACAGATAGTGAACCAGCAGGACCAGATAGGTATGGAACACCAGCGTCAGTCTGGAAAGATGGGTTAAGTGCTGTAATCTTAAATGTAATATCATTAAACAACGGTTGATTAACGCCAACTTTTCCATTAGTTAGCATTTGCAAAGTGCCATTTACTGCACCATAAATAACATCATCCATTGGCAAGATTGCGTACTTCTCACCATTCTGATCTTCGTGAATATCGCCAAAGGAATCAAGTCCAGTTGTCATTAATCGCATACGATAAACAGTACTTAGCTTGTTGTCTTTAACTAAACGATACATACGACGATGGAAGTCTTCAACTGCGCGATAAAAACGACCAACAGTTCTTACATTGTATGCAAAAACAGTTCTAATATCTGGGTTATCAGCATATTTAAGAACTTGATTAGTAGCTCTTGTCATTGCACGATTAATAAAAAATTCTTTAGACTGTTCGGTAGCTAGTTGCATAGCCCTACCTGGTTCCATGCCTTGATCAGTTAGTCTTTTTGCTACATCTTTTTTCATCGCAGCTTCAGCAACTGACTCAGCTTCACGGTAAATCATGTAATGAGCTTGGACAGAAGCGTTGCGATAAATATCATCACTTGCTCGGCTCATAAATTCAAATAAACGATCACCATATTTGCGGTAGTTAGCTGGCAAACCGTATTCAAAATCTAAATCAGAAACAATTTCTTCTTTAGGTCGATTACCTTTTACTAAACTTGCATAACTTGGAATTTTAATTTTTCCATTTGGATGAGAAAAATCATTTAACTTATCTATTTGATTAAGAATTTGTCTATGATCCTTAACCCATCCATTAATAAACGGCTGAAAAACTTTAACTAGTTCAGCGTTGTAGTTACCTACATCACCATGGAATCGAACATAAAGATCAGCAAATAAATCTTTAGCAAATTCTGCTACTTTTTCTACATCTGGCAAACCATCATATTTTTTCATATGAGTTGTTTGCTCAATAAATCTTTTTACGTCTCCAACTTTATTGCTATTAACTTGCCAGATCTTGCCATTAAATACAAAGCCAGTTGCTTTTAAGAATTGGTTAACTGCATTATTAACATCTGCTGCAGTTTCTAAACCTTTATTAGCAATAAAGATGGCAGCTGGATCAGCACCAAACTTAAACCCGTCTTGAGCAAAACCAGTAATAAAGTTATGGAACATCAAAGTATTAAGTTCAGCTTCATCCATATCTTTTAATCTACGGATATTGTAGTTTCCAGTAGAAAGCATTGCAGCTTCTTCTAAGGATTTGTCAGCATTGCTTTTTGATATAATTCGGCTATCGCCACGAATACCTTGTTGGTTTAATGTTGCATCAATAATTCTAATTGCACTAGCATCAGCCATTGCATTTGGATTGTACAACATCAAGTCTTCTAGATGTTCTTTTTCTTTTTCTGAAAGTTTTTTTCCATACTTAGTTGCAAGTGCTAAACCAGCTATTTTTTTATTAGCAAAACGGTTGGCTTCATAAGCAGATTCAAATTGATTAAATTTAAGGTTAACGTCGTCAAAAATTTCATCTCGTTGCCCTTGCGTAATAGCACGAACGGCACCAAGATCTTTGCCAATTAATGTACCAACAGAAGATTCTAAAACATTTTTTACTGCACCAGTTCCTGCTTTACTACCAGTGTAAGCATCAAGAACTTTTCCATATTTTTGTGCTTTAAAAAATTCTTTTAGAATTGGAAACTTTGCAGTTAAGCCAAAAAAGAAACTTTCATCAATTGCTGTTCTAACACCAAGCTGTGGAAACAAAGTTCCAAGACTCCAAAGATCAACAAAATCTCCAACTGTTTTACTGTTGTAAATTCCACCAACTAATTTTGAAGCAGTATTAACATCTAACTTTCCGCTTGCTTTAACTTGCTTAAGTTGACCTGCTGCAACAAATTCAGAAATCTTACGGTAGTCAAGACCACCAATTTGATTTTTCATTTGGCTAGGACCTAACGGACCCATAACATCAGTAGATACTGGTGAGTCACCAAAGTGCGCTGGACGAGTTGCGTCTTTGCCAGCAGTAAATGTGTTATCGGTACCGTAATGAAAATCAAGTTGTTTTTTCATATACTCTTTGCCACCTGGCAAACCAAGAATACCAGTGCTTCGTATAATTAATTCATCAAGATTTCTTTTTAGAAAAATTCTTTGTTCTTGTGCAGCAGTTCTAAAGTGTTCAGTAAACAAATGAGCAAGAGTCTTGTCTTTAAAAGCTAAGTTAGCTTGTTGACGAACTGTTTCAAGAGTTTTAACTACATTGTCATCATCAACAAATACATCCTTAAATCCTGGATGCAAAGAAAATTGATACTCTAATTGTCTTTTTGCTCTATCAAGTACGCCACCTTTAGAACCAGTTTGTTGAATTACTTTTTCAACATCTGAAAGATTGCCTTCATCTAAATCTCTAAGTAATTTTGAAGTTTCAAGTTCATCAATTTCATCCCACCGAGGTTTCCCAAGAAAAGTATTTTTAATTTTTTCTTTTGCTCGCAAACTAAGTTCTCTACCTGGACGAGCAACTGAAGCGGTCTCTCTTGAAAATGCAACACCAGATACTCTTCCTTGAACTAACTTTGAAAAGTTTTGTGAATCTGGATTTGTAAATTGAGCCTTAAATGAATCATAGTCAGTAACGCCAGCCCTAGCCCAGAAATCAATATCTTGATCTGTTCCATGATCTTTGTACTTATTGGAAATTTCTTGCTTAAGTCTACCAGCAGTAACTGCATCCTTAGCTTCCATGGCTTTGGCATACTCACCAATTTTTTCACCATAACCTGCAAAGTAACGAGTAACAGCAGGATTAGCAAAATATTCAATAGAGTCTCTACTTGAAATAAGTGCTTTAGTTAATTTGTTAGCTTTACCTAAATTACTTGCACCAGCAGTTAAGTATGTTAGTGGATCAGCAAAAATTTGAAATGCAAAGTCAATAGAACCAGATCCAAACTTAAACCAATCTGGATGTTCTTCTGATTCTATGCCAAAAGATTTATTTACCCAACGCGCAACGTTGCGACCAGGAGACAAACGTGCGCGATCAAATTCATCCATAAGGCTTGCAATTTTATCTGGCTCATTAAATACTTGATTAACTGCTTCAAGAATAGCTCCATCGTTTGGACCCCAAGCGTCAATAATTTGACCAGGAGTTTTTCCAGCAAGTAAATGCATTGCAGCAAAACTTAATTCTTTACCATGCTTATTAACTAATTTATCTAATTCTTTATTGTCGTAAGCAAAGTCACCATCAAAAGAAGCTTCAAAATTTGTACGAGTCCAAAAGTTTTCTCGGTTAATTGCAGCTTCTTGAGCCATTGTATATGGCGTATTGTAAAGTCTTGTGTATTGTTCAGCAGCAGCAAATAAAAATCTAAATGGAGACTTGAATACATCTCCAACACTTAAGCCATTATCAATGCCAAGTAATTTTCTTTTTACTGGATCTTCAACAAGCATATCCTTAGATACTTTTTGACCGTAATCAACCTTATAGTATGACTGTAAAGTTGCTTGCCAATCTGGATCTAACTTAGCAAACTCTGCAGCAGCTTTTTTGTTATCCATTCTCATCAACTGTTCGTGAGTTGATTTAATTGATGCCCAACCCTCGATTAAGTTGCGTTCTTCACGAGTAAGATTTGTACGTGCTCCAGCAGCATAAAGCCCAGGACTAGCTTGAGCAACAACTGGATTTAAAGATCTTTTAATTGCAGCACTAGGATCTGAAGTAGGTTCACCGAAAGCATTTTGCCTAGTAAAATTATCTGGTAGAGCAAAACGATTGTCTTGCTCAGATGGTCCAATAGTCACTATACGATGCCTCTGGAACTAAGATCTTGCAAAATCATTTCAACTTCTCCAGTTGGATCATTTTGTGCAAGACGACTTAATATTTGTGTGGCACTAAAACTACGTGCAGGAAGATTAAGAGCTTCTGGTCCAGGACCAGGACCTAGTGGATTACCTGCAGTAACTGGTTCATTAGGTCGTTCAGTTGGAGCAAACAAAGAAGTAATTGGAGGAGCACTTGGAACTGGTTGAGCTTTAGCCATAGGAGCAGCTGACATTAGTTCTTGAGTAGCTTTGCGATCACCATAAACATTTGGATCACTAGCAACCATATCAGTACGTTGTGACAAAGCACCTGGACCTGATACAGGCTTAGCTTGAGACTTAGTACGAACTGGTCGTTTACCACCTTGCTGAGCCATAATTAATCCTCTTCTTCTTCTTCATCAACAAAATCATTTTCTAATGCATGTTGGATTAATCCAGTTACATGCCATATTGGTGCTTTATCGTCAAATATTGTGCTTGCCCACCATTGACCATCACCATCAAAAAATTCTGCAGTAACAAAATATGTAGTGCAAAACGCACCATCTTGATGAAATGTTTTACCATACTCATCAAGTAGGTCTTTGAATTTATTTCTAAATAAAGCTAAACGTTCTTCGTCTGTCATGCTCCGCCACCGAGACGAGCTAGGATACTAGCAACATCTGGTGGTGGTCCTGCTGGCTGACCCTCTGGTCCCGCTGCAGGTGCTGGAGCACCCTGTTGCATTCCCTCAGG
>JACCEB010613711.1_pt1 | contig 10176 bp, 7 predicted proteins | sample 7454761 | NCBI WGS metagenome assembly JACCEB01 (sample SAMN15323454, study PRJNA562643) | freshwater metagenome | isolation source: river surface water | place: USA:Blue River Watershed | collected 2017-08-18
ATAAAATGCACTTGGGAATATTCTTCTGCAAGCACTGAAATCTCCTCACAAATATCCTTAATGCCATCACCAAAGTTTTCTCGACGATGGCCAGTGATCAGAACAAACCTCTCGCTCTTCCAGTCAAATGAAAGTTGGCCTGTTAAATGTTGCGTAATTTCTTTCACTTTTAAATGGTCATGATCAATTTGCTCTAGGGCTAAAAACAAAGCATCGATAACTGTATTCCCAGTTACAGTGATAGAGGAGCCTTCAAAAGATTCTCGTAGGAGATTTTGTCGATTCCCTTCTGTAGGTGCAAAATTCCAGCGCGCTATCTTACTCACTACTTGACGATTAAATTCTTCTGGAAATGGCTCCATCATTCGGTAGGTACGAAGTCCAGCCTCGACATGCCCCAGGGGCACACCTGCAAAAAATCCAGCCAAAGAGGCAGCCAAGGTAGTACTAGTATCACCATGGACTAGCAATACATCAGTCCTAATTTCAGCAATGACCTGGCCTAAAGAGGTAAGGGACGAAGCCACTAGATCGCTGATGGTTTGGCCCGATTTCATTAAATTCAGATCAATATCAGGCACTATCCCAAAAAAGCTCAGTGCCTGATCAAGCATTTGACGATGTTGTGCGGTGACGCAAACAACCACCTCAAACTCATTTGGAAGCTTTTTTAGGTCGTGGATTAGGGGCGCCATTTTGATAGCTTCAGGCCTAGTTCCAAAGACAATCAGGATTTTTTGGCGTTTATTTGGCAATTTTGGACAGCGCAAGCACTAAAAAAGGAATTGAATAGATTTTAATCTTTAATTTCAAAGACCTACCAATTTATCACTCCATCCCACCTCGCAAATACTTAGCCCCAAAAGCCTAAAAAGCAGGGCACAAAAGGGATAATAAGCAAAATATCCCTCTGCTGACTAATAAGAAACCCATTAGAACCCTATGAATCAAGCCGCTTTCAAAAAATTCTTACTCATAGCGCTTCTATTGGCAGCCATTGTGTCTATTTATCAAGGCTATTCGAATGCACAAAAAGTAGATGGGAGTGACGATTATCAGTGGAGTCCGTCAGTCCTATTCATTGAAGGTGTTAATCCATACGCCTACCAAATTCAAGGAAACATAGAGGGAAGGATTATTCTCTCCCAAAGACCCAATTACGCACACGGCTTATATGTTTTGTTCGTGCCATTAGCGCTTCTTGACTATAAAACTGCTACGGCCATCTGGGCGATATTAAATATATTAATGGCTTTATTAACCATTATCGTGATTGGTCGCCAGTTTAAATTAAGTACCACGAGTCTTCTAATCTGTGGCCTAATTTTCTTCTGTAGCACACCCTTTAGAAATAGTGTTGGAAATGGTCAACAATCAATCTTAACTTTATTTACCTTTAGCCTGATCTTACTCTCGCATAATAGGATTGGCTCATTTCTCTCAGGAATATCTTATTTCAAATATAGCTTTGCTCCGTCCTTGGCTTTCTACATACTCCTCCAGAGGGGATTTGGATCATTTTTAATTTCCCTTCTTCCAGGCATTCTTGGATATCTCATTTTTATTTGGTACCTCAATAGCGACCCGTGGCAAACTTTATTTGACCCACTTAAGGTGGCAATGGGCTCTAGGCCAGGATGGGAGGGGGTTGGTGATTGGATGACCATTTCTAAGATGGTTATTCCTGAGTCAAGTGGCATATTCCGAGCAATACTTGCCTACCTTACCCCCCTACTTTTGAGCTCAATCATTATTGCAAAAGCAGTTCGCGAGCAGAAATCAATTGCGTTTAGCTTTTGTATCGCCTGCCTAGCATCACTCATGTTTTTTTCCCATCGCTGGTATGACCATGTATTTTTGCTACCAGTCTTTGCATATGCAATTGCTAATTTTAGGCATATTGCAGCAAAAATGATTACTGTAATAATCATGTGGAACTGGTTTGCAATGAAAATTTTGCGATATTTTTTAGAAAATAATGGGATTAATTTTGATGCAAACCTCACTTTAATTTCAATTAATTTTTTCTTAAATATCGTCTTATTGATCTGTCTATTTATAGTTAATTCCCAAATAAAACGAGCCTAAAAAGAAAAAACTTATGCTCCTGATAAAGCTGTGCGAGAAAGGATTGCTAACATAGCTTTTGCCAGTACTGTCCTGTCGTATTGGATGGCTGCAGTTAACGAGCTATTCTTCATCTGCAGTAATTGTTCTGGATTACTTGAAAACCATTGAATCTCACTAGCGAGAGCATTGGAATTATCTGGCTCAATTGTTTTACCTACTCTATATTGATTAACCATATTGGTTGATTCGCCACGAACTGCATGCAAAATTGGCACCCCCATTGCCATAGCCTCAAATAACTTTGACGGGATGACCTTTTCAAATAACGGATCTTCTTTAAGATGAATAATGGCAACATCAAGTAAGGCCCAATAGGTTGGCACTTCCTTTTTTTCAACCGTATCGACAAATAGAAGGTTCTCTAACTTCTTTTGAATTGCAAGCTGTTGTAAGGCTCTCTTTCTTGCGCCATCTCCCAGGATTAAGATTCGGATATCCTGTCCATGCGGGTGATTTTGAATCACAGCAGCTGCCTCAATTAACGTTTCAAGACCATGAGCCATCCCAACCGTACCAATGTACCCTGCCACAAATTTACCCTCAAGCCCAAGGCGCGATACCAACCGTAAGTCTTTCTTTTGTGGAGAAAACAACTTTAAGTTAACACCATTGGTGATTACTGAAATCTTATTCGGATCGACTCCGCGTGCAATCAACTCACGTTTAAATGCTTGGGTTAAGGCAACAATATGATTGGCTTTACGGTAAAGAAATAACTCGAGTTTTTCGAGCTGTCGATAGAGAAAACCCTCTTGCATTGAGCCGACTGCCTTAATGGAGGCTGGCCAGATATCGCGCAGCTCAAATACCCAAGGAGAGTGCTTTAATAACCCCGTAATATAGGCAGCGCAAACCGTAAAAAATTGTGGGGAAGTACCAATCACTACATCGACCTTTTTGACCCATAACGAAGCGATGATTGCGCTCACCATAAAGCTCATGTAATCCAAAGTTCGCCTAAGAAAGCCCTCATTAGCCGTGATGTAGGTCCATACACGAATAACACGGATGCCATCCATATGCTCAGTCGTCCATAGCGCATTGCGATAGCCAGAAAAAACTTTTCCTTTGGGAAAATTTGGAGCACAAGTAATTACCGTAACGGTTTCGCCCAGGCGCACCCATTCTCGGCAATGCTCAAATGTCCGACTGGCTGGCGCATTGACTTCGGGAGGAAAATTATCGGTTAAGAAAAGAATGTGCATATTAAGTCCACGAAATTTGCACACTTGCCATTAGCTGATCTGCTTTCTCAAAAGTAATGCAAATAGCTTGGGTGTCTAGTCTTTTTCCAAATTCTGGAGCGTAGTAAGCGCTCTCGATACTGCCCTGCCCGTAGAGAACTTGAAACATCGCCTCCTGTCTATCGGGAAATCGAAGGCGCCATGTATTACTGCTATCGGCTTGCACGTGAATCGCGGGATGAAGAATATAGCGGCTCACAGCCTGAAGAGGGATTCGCTGCTCGTTCAGGGGCACTTCATCGATCACAGTCAATTGAAAGCCCGACAATTGCCATTTTCGACAGTGGCTAAGTGTTGGGGCCAATCGTGTGTACCCATTATGGCAACAACTCACCACTATAAAATTGGGCGACTCTTGAATTGACAAATTATAGGGATAAGCACGCCTTGCGACCCGAAATGAGCCCCAGACTTCTGAGGAATCCTGATGGTTAATCTCAACCGTGCTATGGGCTCGCGTGGAGCGCTCGCGTGAACGAATCATCCCAGGTGCATAGCTTGAAGTTCCACCATTGACAATGAGCCGCTGACCAAAGAGGGACATCTCAAAGGACAATGTATCTGCATGAGCATGGCCTGGGAGATAATCAGGACCAATCGGGGCAACATCTAAAAGAACGCATGCCTTTTGGTTCTGCATACGAACGTATCCAGCTTCCGGTAAATGCTCAATGGTTTCGTGCCCGTTTACCTCATTTTGCGACCAGGTATTGGGATCACCTAAATCGAATGCCTTTGCATAAATAGATAACTCCGCATACCGGGCGACCTGCCCAAATGCCGCGTCATTAAACAATCCCAACTCTCCATCTGGATGTGAAAGAACCCGATAAGCCGCCAGCATCTTTTGTACAGAGTGGCTAAGGGTCCTCACTAACGAATCAGGCAAACGATTAGGATAAATCTGACTAAACTGAATAAGATCCAGAATATCCTCTAAAAGAATGGCATGATACATTGGGCTGCGCTCAAAATGCATCCCATCTTCTAGGATCTGCTCTGGAATTTGCTCTTGGTAAATTGCAATCCCTTTTTGTAACCACGGCTGAGCTTCCTTCGTCTTAAAAAATAAACCTGCAATGATGAGCGCTTTGGCATTAGCCAACAGGTGATTACCCAATAAATGCCATTCAATCCGTTGGTTAAGATAGCGCGCTTGCAGATAAAGGCTATCGATTGCTAACGGATCAAGTCTCTGACCGCTTAGTGTCCACTTGATCCAATTAACGATACGTAACGATAAGGGGTAAGACTCCCAGCCATTTCCTTGACAAGGTGGGTTATCAATAATCCATTTCTGAATTAAGGCGTGGTGCCAAGCGGCGCGAGCATTCGCACCCTGTGCATTTAGGTCATCAAAATAATGTAAGTGGTAGAGCCAAAGTTTAGGCCATTGGGGATGGTTCCAATCGCCCTTTTGATCGAGCGTATGCGTTTCATTTAACAATGTGAACGTCAATGGACCAAATACGCTCTGAGGCCGATGAGTAAATTCGTGCCAGCCTCGCACCGGGGTTTGCAATGCAATTGGAGATGGGATTTGTTTTGAAAGAGGCCAAGGGAGGGCAAACCAAAGGCGCCGGTATATCTGAATGGGCTTTAGGTAACGCAGGGTATTCCAATACAGCTGGGCCTGGCTAACCAAACTCAATGCGCCTCCGAGGCAATCTCTAGGGTTACGCGCGCAACGTCTTCTAGCTCTTCAAAAGGGATGGGCGGTGGGCCGCCCCGCTCAAGCGCTTTGACAAAACTCTGCACACAGGCTAACTGGCCTTTATCTTGACGCAGCAGATGCATGCTCTTAAAACCCGTCCAACCAAACGCATGCAGCTTACGAAAATTATCCAGCGCAAGAATCTTGCCATCGCAAAATATCTCTAAGCGCTCCTTCGGAAACGCCTTACTGCCATTGGACAAATACTGAATCGATGCGATCGAGCCATCTGCAAATTGCAAACTAATTATGACCGAATCCGAAGACCCATGATCAGTTGGCAGCGCCATCGCGTAAACAGAATGGCCCACAATCGAGTGGCCCACTAAATGGCGCGCCAAATCAATGAAATGACATACCTCGCCCACAATCCGCCCGCCACCGATATGCATATCTTGAGTCCAATGCGACTGATCAATGTGACCAGCATTGATCGTGAGAATGAGTGATTTAGGCAATGAAATTGGATCAAGCAGCGATTTGATTTTTTGTATCTGTGGTGCAAAGCGTCGATTAAATCCCACCATCAGACATGGACGTTGTGTGGGCTCAATACTGCGATACAGTTGGCTAATCGACTGCAACTCGGATAAGTGGATGCATAAGGGCTTTTCTACAAATACATGCTTACCGGCCTTGAGACCCAACTCCACTAATGAGGCATGACTATCGTGCTGGGTTGCAACCACGAGCGTATTAATCTTTTGATTATCAAGGAGTAACGCAATATTGGTCACCGCCTCCTCAAAACCAAATTTTTTACCCGCCTGTACGCTAGATACCCCGGTGCGCGAGGCAATGGCAACCATACGGGCATTGGTTTTCGCAAACGCTGGTAGGAGCCGAGAGACTGCATAATTTCCTGCCCCAATCACGCCCACAGTTACTGCGCCAGTTGTAGCCACCGGTTGGGCAACTTTAGAGGCAGTGACTAAAGAAACGCTTGAGGATTGCAATTGCGCATCGGTAATTTCAGAGGTTTTTGGATACTCAAACACGATTCCCAAAGAAGGTTCTTGGGAGGTAATTAAGCGATAGGCTTCTTCAGCGTGCTCAAAAGGCAGGCGATGGGAAATTAACGGCTTTACATTGAGTCGACCTGCGGCCATCATGGCCAAAACGGCTTCAAAATTGCGTTGCTCGGTCCAGCGCACATATCCAAGCGGATAGTCAACGCCCTCACGCTCATAGAGTGGGTCATAGCGACCCGGTCCATATGAACAACTCACCTGGAAACTCAGTTCCTTCTCATAAAAATCAGCCCGGGATAGCCCAAGCCCCACAACCCCCACCAAAATAATGCGCCCGCGTTTGCGAGACATTTGCGCTGCCTCATGCATCACTGCATTACTTGAAGTGGATGCCGTAATAATGACCGCATCCACCCCTTGCCCCCGGGTTAATTCTTTCGCAAGCGTTACGGGATTTTGACCTGCGCCAATATTGATGACCTGGGCGCCAAATGCTTGCGCAAGGGTAAGCTTGTGGGGATCTTGATCGATGCCAATCACCTCACAACCATTGGCTTTGAGTAATTGCACAGTTAATAGGCCAATCAAGCCCAAACCGGTCACCACCACCGTTGCGCCTAGAGTGGGATTGGCCAGTCGAATGCCTTGCAATGCAATGGCGCCAAGCACCGTAAACGATGCCTCCTCGTCACTAACTGTGGGCGGAATTTTGGCGCACAACTGATTAGGAACACTCACAACCTGGGCATGTTTTCCATTGGAGGCCACCCGATCACCAGGCAGCAAGCCTAACCCTGGCGATCCGCACGCAAGCACCACTCCAACATTGCAGTACCCCAGCGCTAAGGGTTGGCTTAATTTGTTTTGCACCGCTTCTAGGGTTGGCAATAGGCCATCGGTTTGAACCTTTTGCAAAACTTGTTGCACCTTATCGGGCTGCGCGCGCGCCTTCTCGATCCACCCCGACTGGCCAAACTCAACGAGCATACGCTCAGTTCCAGCCGAGACCAAAGACCGGGTAGTACGAATCAGTACTTCTTTTGGGCCCACACTTGGGCAAGGGAGCTCCGCAAGCTCAGTAGCGCCAGTTTTTAAGCTTTGCAGGACTTGTTTCATAAAACCCCAGGAAAACCCCTCTAAAACCCGTTTATAGGCCAGCAGAGCGAATGAGATCGTCTTTCTCGCTTCTACTGGGGTAATTAATCAATACCGCGCGGTATTTGCCCTTAAATACAAAAAGGCTCCCCGCTCCAGCCCCAATAATGCCAAATTTTTGAATTAATGCCCCCAGATCCGCTAAAGAACCCGCCCCACCCAATGCGGTTATCGGCAAACTGGTGCTCTTTCGGATGAGCGCCATGAGCTCTAAATCATACCCTTGCATCATCCCATCACGATCAATCGCGTTGACGACCACCTCACCGGCTCCCCGCGAGGCGAGCTTTTGCACAAACTCCTCTGGGGCAATGCCGGTTGCCATACTGCCGTTGGCCAGAAAAATCTCTGGGCGGCGCAAAAGCCCGGTCCGCTTCACATCAATCACCACCACCACGCTTTGACTCCCAACGCGCGTGGCCGCATCGGTGATGAGCTGCGGATTGCGAATTGCAGCGCTACTTAGCGCCACCTTCTCCACACCCAACTGGATAATGCGCTCCACCTGAGCAACGGCATGCACACCCCCACCGTAACACAGTGGCATGCGGCATTCATTGGCTAGGTTACGAATTAAGGCATAGTTTGGCTCGACTCCACGCACTGACGCATCGATATCGAGCACCATCAACTCATCGGCCTCTTTCTCATTAAAGATTCGTACTGCATTAATCGGATCACCAACATACTTTGGATTGGCAAAGCCTTGGGTTTTCACAAGACCACCCTCGTGAATGAGTAAGCAGGGTGTGATGCGTGGCCTTAACATGCGTTTAATGTCGCAAAATTGTGAAGTAGCCGCATGCCCCAATCATGGCTTTTTTCGGGATGAAATTGCGTGCCATAGATGTGACCATGGGCAACCGCCGCCGCAAAGGGCTTGCCGTAATCCGTGGTTCCAATCACGCAGGCAGGGTCGCTGGGCGCAAAATAATACGAGTGTAAAAAATAAAATTGGGGCGCTTTGATGCCCAAAAACAATGGGTGATTCTGCTCTGGCACCACATCGTTCCAGCCCATATGCGGCAAATGGGGCAGGCGCTGAAAATCCGATACGGCAAATTGCCGAATTTCACCGGCAATCCATCCCAAGCCTGGCAATACCCCTTCGGCGCTTCGCGAGGCTAGCATTTGCATACCAACACAGACCCCTAAAAGAGGGCGGCGCTGATGCACTACTAAATCCATTAAAACAGGTCGCATCCCCGAGGCCTCCAAGGAATGCATTGCCCAATCAAAGGCGCCCACCCCAGGCAAAATAAATTGATCGCAGCTTGGCAAATCCTTAGCCTCGCGCACTGCCATCGCTGGCAGATTGAGTCGCTTATAAATATCTAAAAATGCCTGCACATTCCCTAGGCCATAATCCACAATTGCAATCATTAGCGTTTGCCGCCCACTTCCAAACCCAAAATCTTCATCGTTTGCGCTCCAAAATCATAGAGCCACTTTTGCGACGGATAATCGCGATAGCTGCGTTTGGGTAAATAAAAATACGCATCCAATTGAGCGCTAGTAATACCCAATTTATGAGCGACAAATTCTTGATCGTGGGCAATGGTCTGCTGATCGTAAGGTGGCTCGGCCAGAGCTTCCAAAGCCTCAGCGCGACTCATTTGCCCTGTGAGAATCAAGCTTGAATACTGTACGCGGCGCACATCGTAACCAAAACGCTCATACAGCCAGTAGCTCTCATAAAACCGCGTAAAGCGTGATTCAAAATGTTTGCGTGGGTAAGGTTGCCAACCAAAACGCTCGATCAGTGTCGCCATCGCTTCTTGCTTGACATATGGAATGTAATTGAGTGGGCGCTCCACGCGAATGCCATGCACATAGGGGAGATAAATCTTATGCCAGAGGATGGACGTTAACGGAAACTTTTTCAAGGGCCGAGTACCAAAGCGCGCATGGATGGCGCGCAATTGCACCGCATCGGATTGATAGTACATCCACTCAATGGGGTTACGCACACACTCGGTCGAAAGATTAGCCCCAGTCAAAATGGTCTTTACCTGATATTGCCTGGCAAAGCGATACATCGTCGCAAAAAAAGCATGGTCTTGAGGGGTATCAATATTAGGAACCCCCGACTTGAAATACGCCAGTTGCAAATCTTGCATCTCGGGCCAATCAATCACCTCGGTAAAGAGATCAAGCCCCAAACCATCGACTAATTTTTCAATATTGTTCACTGCCTCTTGCGAATTCCAACCCGCGTCCACATGAAACACCAAGGGTCGTAAACCCAACTGCTCCTTGGCAATATAAGTCAGGTAGGAACTATCAATGCCACCACTCATGCCAATGATGCAATCAAAATCCTGACCGCGTCCAGCGCGTTGAATCCGCTCCACCATGCGCTCAAGCTGCGCTTTGCCATCATGCAGCGCTGGCCAATGGGGTTGGGTATGCGTAACAAATGAGCGGCAGTGATCGCATACCCCATGCGCATCAAAGGTAATGTGCAGATCGCTCGTATCCATTACGCATTGCGTGCAAATTTGATAAGGGCGGGAATGATCGTTACTCATATTGAGGTCGGTTTTAAACGCGATCGGCTTTACGAATGGGGCGTTTGACGGTAAGTATCCACGATAAACGACCAGGTCTCGTTGGCGCAGCGGGACCACGAATAAGCGCTTGCCAAGGCGCGCGCTCGGGTAGCCACGCTGTGCCGCAAGGCCGGATCCACGATCAATGCCTCAATGGCGCTGGCAATCGAGCTGGCTTGCTCGGGGTCAAAATACACCCCCCCATCCCCCAAGGTCTCAGAAATACTGCTGCGCTTGGAAGCCGCAATCGGTAGACCAACGGCCATGGCCTCTAGCAAGGTGATGCCAAACGCTTCGCAGCCCGAAGCGAAAACAAAGAGATCGGCCTGCGTGAAGTGCGTGATGAGATCGGTTGGAGGCACAAAAGGGTGCTGGGTGACCCAAATACCTTGCGGATCAAATTTGGCTCG
>JACCEB010867077.1_pt1 | contig 10175 bp, 9 predicted proteins | sample 7454761 | NCBI WGS metagenome assembly JACCEB01 (sample SAMN15323454, study PRJNA562643) | freshwater metagenome | isolation source: river surface water | place: USA:Blue River Watershed | collected 2017-08-18
TGATGGTGGCAGTATGGGTGGAAAAAGCATGGGAGGTGGAATGTTTATTCCTGATCCTAGAGTTGGTTTCGGTGGCAGTGTTGGTTATGGTTATGACGATCCAATGCGCAGCAATCCCTTACAAGGTCCAGGTCAATTAGTGGGCGGTCCAGCAGGCAATCCAATATTTGGTGGAAACACACCACAACCTGTGCCTATGATGAAGAATTTTCCAGAGCCTGCGCCTATGAAAACTAGATTGCAAGATATTGCACGACCTGGATTAGATAATACTGCATCTGCATTCTCTGGTGGTTTAAGACCAGCACCAAGAAATTATCGCCCACCTATGCGTAGTGGCGGTATTTTGCGACAGCGATTACGATAATCAACAACTAAATAAAATGGACAGCAATATGTTGTCCATTTGCATTTTATAGTCTAGAAAGGTATAGCAATGAAAAAGAAAACATCTCCAAGTCCAGAAGCGCAAAGCGTATGGGACGAACTTCCAGAAGAACAAGTGGAAGAACCAACTGCCCAAGAAATTATTGAAGTGGCAGAACAAGTGGCAGCAGTAGCCAAAGCCCCTAAATCAATCAGCAACGCAGAATATGACCTTGAAGGTCTTATGACTGACTTCCCCACTGCCAAAGAACTAGAACGATTTGTCTATGATGAAACAGGCATCGTATTAAACTTAAAAGGCAGAGCCAATAAACTAAAATATCAGGTAGCAATGGATGTGCTAAACGGTCAAGAAGTTGATCTTAAATTTATTGGTAATGAAAACCCCTACATTGACAGAACAGAGTTAGTGCCTATTGATCCACTACCAGAGCCTCCTGCTCGTGATAAATCATTACCTGATCGCGCACAGGTTCAAAACTTATTTGTCAGCAACCAGATTCCTCACACAGATTTTGAAAGTCGTATGCAGGATAAAAAGATTTCAGTTATCTTCCGCAAATATAAATCTGGTGAAATCAGTTATGATATCTTAGGTCCAGTTGACCAACGCCCACATGGTGTTAAGATTGACAAGTATGGCAGAGAACGCCCTGAAGTTATTAAGTGGGTTGATCCACGCAGCGGTGAGCAAACAATCGTTCGCAGAGATGGTAGCCTAACACAACAAGGTAGAAAACTTCGTGCGCTTATGCAAAGTTTCAAAGTAAACAACAGCAATTACTGGGATGTATGGGTAGATCGTGAATTCGTCAGCCTAACAGACAATGTTGCTATGAACGTCTGGGACCTTGATAAATGAACGAAGATATGAAACGAGCAGTAATTGACCAAGCGCAACAACAGCGCATGGTCAAGGACACTTTAATATTACAAAAGGTCAATGCTGCGCACCGTGAAGCGTTTAAGAACAAGTATCCAGGACAACTGGAACATATCATGCGCTTGACTGCTGAGCGCCTACATCAACTGTTGCTAAAAAAGCCAGAAGATTTAGGTAATCCAGAAACATGGCACTGCACAGCCAGTGAAATACGCGACCTAGCAGAAGCACTAACATATTTGAATACTCTTACTAAAGAAAATCCAGTAGGAGAATAATATGTTAGGTGAAGAAACGCTAATCAGTCGCGCTTTGCGATATGTGGTAGATGAACATGATTTAACGGTTGATGCACTTAAAACAATTCCTGGTCCGTTGAAAAACAAATTAGAGGAATTGACCACTGCTATTGCAGAGGACATGCGCTACAACCAGTTAAAGTATTTTCGTCCGTTTGAACACCAGTTGCGTTTCTTTGCCACAGGTGCAAGCGAGCGTAGAGGCATATTGGCTGCTAACCGTATTGGTAAAACTGTATCTACCTGTTATGAAACAGCCATGCACTTAACTGGACAATATCCTGAGTGGTGGACTGGTCATCGTTTCACTAATCCTATTACCTGCATGGTTGCAGGTGAAGGTTGGTCACAGGTAGCATTGGTATTACAGAATGAATTGTTAGGCACACAAGATGTTAAGATTACAGAAAATTTGGGAACTGGTGCAATACCTCGTGATTGCATTATTGTTGATACTATGCGTAACGATGGTGCTAACTGTATCGGTGTTGAGATACGCCATAAATCAGGTGCTAACAGTTATTTGTTATTTGCCAACTATACGCAAGAGGTCAGGCAACTCCAAGGTTTTAAACTTAATTTGGCAGTGTTTGACGAGCAGCCACCAGATGACTTCTTTTCGGAAATTGTTACCAGAACTGCGACTACACAGGGTAAAGTGCTTTGTTCGTTCACTCCGTTAAAAGGTTTGAATGGATTAGTAAGTAAGTTCTGGAACAAAGAAGCAGGCTATGAGTATATTCGTGTGTCGTGGGATGATGTGCCTGAGTATGATCCTTGGGGTCAGCCATTCTTGTTAATGAGCACTAGAAAGCAGTTAGAAAAAGATTATCTACCACATGAGAGAGAAGCCCGTATTGCTGGTAAACCAGTTATGGGCAAAGGCGCTGTGTTCCAGTTAAATAGTTTCCCAACTTATAAAACAGGCGATTACAAGTTTGCAGAAATGAAAAACATACAGCGTGTAATTGCCTTGGACTTAGGTTTGGTTAATGACAAGACTGTTATTAGTTTGATGTATTGGGAACCGCATGAAAGAACTGCTTGGTTACATAAACAGATTGTGGTGCAGGGAACGGATGAGGCTGTTCCAACTCAGTATATTAATCACCTGCTTCGTCCTGAAGTGTTTGGCACTCCTATTGTGTTACCTGCTGACGCAAATACTGCTGGCAGATACACTATGAGCAGCGCCAGTATTCGTGAATTGTTTGAAAGTTATGAACTTAATGTTCATCCAGAAGCAATTATGAATCCACCAGACCCACAGGGCAGAAGAACAAACCACAAAGCATATGGTATCAACCAGATGCGACAAATGATGGAAGTTGGTAGTTTAATGATAAACGAAAACTGCACTCATTTTTTAAGTGAAGCACAGAACTATTTTGTCGATGAAAAAGGAAGATTTAGCGATCCTGATGACTGTATTGATAGTTGTCGTTATGCTCTGTTGGCATGTCTACAATCCATCGCAGAACCTTGGGATAACAGAACGCCACAGCAGAGAATGATGGCACAGAGAGATAGATATATAACCAGAGATTATAGTAACAAACCAAGTTGGAAACAAAGTTATGACCCAAACTGATAAAAAATACATTTGCGCTATTGAAGAAAATACCATGATTTTGTGTGATCGTCACGCCAAGGCATTTGAACTGGCAGCGATAACAGCAGACACACCGCACACCGTTTACGAAATGGATGACGAAGATGCTTTGGATGTGAAATGCCACGCTTGTGATTTACAGGACGAATTGACCCGTCCCAGGATCATATTGCCTAATTAAAAAGGCTAAATAGTAAGTTAAAAGGGCACTAATACAATGCTAGATATTAAACAAATACCTGTTCAAGACATTAATCAAAACACTAAGATTAATGCCACTTTTGTCAGGATGAAAAATCAGATGGATGTGAAGATGGCATCCTATCTTCGTTACTTAGGAACTAAAAATGCTGTTAACAGGGCAAGTGATTATCACTATCTATGTTTGGCTGTTACTGATTCAACAGCCCCTGTAAATGGTATTGACTATATTCACCCAAGTGTAAAACCTTGTGTGGATTATGCTACCGCAGTTATCGCTAAAGGACTTATGCCCAATGGCGAAATCAACTTTGAATTTGTGGCAGATAATGAACAAGATGAAGTAGCAGCAAGACAGGCTAGTAGCATGGTCAGTAAAGTTGTTAATCAGATGAATGACCCTCACTTCATCTTAGAACGCTGGATCATGGACGCCAATATGCACAAAAATGGCATGATGATGGTCAAACCAGTGCGTGAACAGATTACCCGTTATATTGAAACAGAAGGCACTATTGAGCAGTTAAAGGCATTTGAATTACAAGCCGCAGCCAGTGGTTTGACAGCACTTCGTCAAAGTCGTAGACGTTCAACTGTTGACATGATGAAAGTCATGGAAGAAGTTGAAACAGTGCTTGGTGAAAACCAAATGGGTTTTGCTGAGCAGATGATTGGCAAGACCTTAGAAAGTTTCAAACAATTACCAGAAGATCAAGAAAATCCATTAGGTGCAGATGAGCAAACCCTAATGTCTGATTACACAGGCAGTCAACAAGAAATCCTTGATGAAGCCATTAGACGCAACACAATCTATAAAGCCAAGTATAAGCTAACTGGCTACATGATTAACATTAAATTCCATCCTATTGCACAGCACTATTGGATTTGTGATCCTACAGTGCCTGAGATGAAAGATCAGCCTTTCTGTGGTTATTATGACCCAATGACCATTCAAGAAGCAGTAGAATTATATCCAGGTATCCAAGATAACCTAGAAGCATTCCGCTTACACGCAGAATATAACATGAACGGTGCTTATCAAGCAGGTTCAGTCTTAAACAACTTGGCTATTCACGCCCGTGATAGTGTGCCTGTTATGGGTATCCCTGTCAGTTCAGCAGCGTCAGCAGACCCAGATAGCAGACAAGTTTCAATCGTTACTGTTTGGAACAAGTATGATATTGACGGTGATGGCGAACTTGAATTAGTTGAGTTAATCTATAGTGGCAGTTACATCATCAGTGCTAGGGAAGTTGAGTTTATTCCTGTTGCTAACATGTGTCCAAAGCCTCTACCTGGAAATTTCTATGGAATGAGCATCGCAGAAAGTGTTATTCCAATGCAGGAGTATAACACTGCGGCTGCTCGTGCTGAAATTCAGTTAGGATTGTTAACTGCCACACCCCGTATTGGTGTTAAACCAGACCGTGTTGACTTTGAAATGATGCAAGATGGTGAAGCAGCAATCTTTATCTTGGACAGCAAGTTTGATCCAAGCAAAGACGTATATCCAATGCCAGCACCAGCAGGTAACTTACAGTTCCTTGAAGTTGCTATGAACCGTATCCAACAAGATACCATGGCAATGATTGGTATGACTACTCCACAAGATGTATTCAATCCAGAGGTTATGGCTGCTGGCAATAGTGGTATCAAACTGCAACTTGCCTTAACTCCTAACCAGATTATCCAAGACAACACTATTCGTAATGCCGCAGAAGGTTTGCGTGAAGCACTATGGTTGGTATGGCGCACTCTTATTCAGTATGGTGATGACTATGGTGTTAAAAAATTGGCACAAGAATATCATCCAGACCGTCAAGCAGAGTTTATTGACTTCAAAGCCTGGGATGACATGAACTTCTGTGACCGTAAGAACATTCACTTAGAACTTGCTATTGGCATGATGAGTGAAGAAAACGCCTTGGGTAGATTACAGATCATCCAAAAATGTCAAACAGATTTATATGCTATGGTCAGTCAAATGGCTGCTAGTGGCACCCTAACTCCAGAAGTGTATAAAAAGGTCAAGAAGCCTTTTGAGGACACTCTGTATGTTTTAGGTGTTAAAGATTGCAATACTTACTTGCCAAGCGATGACGAAGTTGTTGCTATGATTGAAGCAAGTAAGCGAGCACAAGAAGGTAAAGGTCCAAGTCCAGAAGATCAAAAAGATATTGCACAGGCTAAATTCAATGAGGCAAAAACTCAACAGATTATTGCTGAAATGATGGGCACAGATGCAGAAACTAAACTTGATATGGCTGCACTCATGCAGGGCAAACCAAAAGTATATAGTTAATACTAAATAATATTATGATTAATGAAGATAGCATAGACCATTTTAACACACGCCTGACTTATGACTTGTCGCAGATTAGTAAACTAACCCCTGCACAACAAGACAGAGTTAGGCATTATGGTAGCCAAGCAGAAGCACTGATTAAGAATCGTGACTTCGCTATGTTTGTGCACCATTTTAAATTCTCACTGGCTGATGAACTTGCCACAATTAGAGGTCATCAGGCAGACGACAATGCTCGTAGAGTTGCGTTAAGTAACGAACTTACAGGCATTGACAATTTCGTAAGCAGTCTCAAAAGGGCTGTTTACATTAAAAACCGTCTAGGTAACACTAACGAAGTGCCCAAAGACGAATAAGGAAAATTAAATGACAACAGAAATCAGCCCTAACAGCCCAACGGCTGCGGTCACTGAATCAAATGCAGTTCCAAGTATGGATAGTATCGCTGCTAAAATGACCGCAATGCGTGAACAAACCTTGCGTAATCAACTTAGACAGCAGCCAGACGAGGCTGTGACAGGTCAAGATACTGCGGCAGCAGAATCAAGCCCTGTGGCACCTGAAGGGGAGCCTGAAGTTGCTGATACCAGCGACACTGAATTTGTAAGCGACAATCAAGAGGTAGAAGCCCAGGAAGCCCAAGAGGAACCTGTAAGCAATGACCAGACTGATTCTACAGCAGATGAACTTATTGACTTTATAGAGTTTGCAGAATCAAACCCTAATGCCAAATTCAAATTTATGAAGAATGGTAAAGAAGTCGTAATAGATGCTAAGAAAGCCGCAGCAATTTTAGGTCAAGGTAGTGCAATACACGAAGAAGCAAGACAACTCAAAATTGAGCGAGCAGAGTTTGATGAATACATCAATGATATGCGTGCCAAACAAGAGGGACTTACTTTAGCAATGGAATTTACCGTTCAACCTAAGTTGAGACAAGCCTATGATGAAATTGTGAAAACACAAGGTTATCAAACAACTTTCCAACAACAATTAGCAAGAACAAATGATCCTGCACAGATTGCTCGTATACAAGCCAGTATGCAGCAAAATGAGCAGTATATCAGGCAACAACAAGCCGTAATTGGACAGTTGAAGCCAGCGGTAGACCAATTCCAAGCCATTCGCAGCCAACAGGTTGCAGGTGCTTTAGAAATGGCTCGTAAGAGTTTTACAGACAAAGAGTTGAAAAACGAATATGTCTATAACGAACTACGAGACAAACTAAGCAAATCATGGAGTGGTGCTAAACAACAAATAGTTCCTGGTGTTGACAACATAGATTTGATAAGTAGTGATGAGGCGCTTTTGAGTTTAGTGCGTGATGGTCTACGATATCGTGACAAACCCGCAACTAAATCCGCAGGAGCAAGCATCGCAACATTAACACAACGCAAAGGCAGTTCTAACAGCCAAAAATCGCAGGGTGATGATATTGCTAAACTTCGTGAACAAGCCAATAAAGGCGACAAGAAAGCCGCCGACAATCTACTAGTTGCACAACTCCAGAGGATTCGTGCTGGTAGAGGTTCAAGATAATTTAAGGAGCCAAACATGGCAGAAATTACAACCAGTCAAATTGGTAACGGCACCACAGCATATGGCAGTGATATCGTTGTCAAAGACCTAGACCTAGATGTGTCTAATCGTGTTAAGGATGACACACCCGTTTTAAATATGGCAATGTCTAAGAAGCGTAAAGTTAACTCTACTTTACCATTATGGACAGATGACATTTACCGCACTCCTGCTGTTCAAGCACAGGTTGAAGGTGCAGTTGTTTCTACTGCTAACGCAGAAAGCAACAGCCGTTACAACCTAGGTAACTACACACAGATTTTCAGCACTACAATCGCTAGTTCTGGAACTGCTCGTGCTGTTATGCAGGCTGGTGGTGACCCACAAGCATACCAAGAAGTCAAGCAGTTAATTGAATTAATGTTTGACGTTGAACTACAATTAGTTCGTAACGACCAAATCGGAACAAAATACGCTGGTCAAACAGGTAGCGCAAGCGGTTTACCTGCTGGTCAAACAGGTCGCCGTATGGGTTCTCTTGCTTCCTTCGCAGGAACATGGAGTTTCAATACAACAAGTCAGACAACAAGCGGTTTAGATACATTCTATAACAACGAAGATACTGACAGTTCTACACAGATCAGTAATGCTCTACGCATTTATGCTAACGGTAACTACTACTACAACGGCACATTTACTAACCAGTATTTCAGCCCTGCTTTATACAAGCAGTTAGTAACAGTTGCTGAACAGCGTTACAACGCTAAAATCCGCACAGTAGTTGCACCTACAAGCCTACGCACTTCTATCAGTGATAACATCGCTCAAAGCCGTGGTATCAACCGTGTTGACAGTGCTCGTGGTGACACAATTGGCACTTACGAAGGTGACTTCAACTACACTTACGAAATCTTTGATTCTTGGATCATGGATCAAGTAAACGCTAACAGCATCTACTTCTTGAATGAAGATGTTGTTCAGTGGGGTAGCCTACGTGATCTAGGTCCAAACAACGAAGTATTCAGCAATGCTGACGCTTCTCTAGACCAGTTCATCATGGAAGGAACATTGATTGTTCGTAACCCAGCAGGTGTTGGCGTATTGGCTAACATCGAAGCAGGCACAACTGCACAGGCTTCTTTACCTGGTGCTCGTCCTGCTGCTCTAGTAAGCCGTGTCAACTTTGGCGCAGGCGATGTTACACCTTAATTCTTAACGGAATTACAGTAACACAAAAGGGTTCCACCACGGAACCCTTTTTTATTGGCATCTCAAAAGCATAAATACTACATTATGAACGATATTAATAAACCTGAATACTTAGACAACGCTGATCCAGAAAAGAATTTTGACTATTACAGACAAGATCACGGTGGTATGATAACTAATCATAACGGTGTTGCAGATAAACTATTAAAGAACAATGACCTTTACAATAAAATGAAAGGTGATTGGACTCGCACAGAGTCAAACAAAAGTGGTAATATTATTGTTACTACAGGCAGAGAAGATGGTAAGTTCTACATTAAACGAGAACAGCAAAACATTGAAGCTATTAAAGCCTCAGTTAAAAACTACCGTCATGCTGCTGAATTAGGTATACCTGACCCAATGGCACCATTAGGTGAAGATGGTAAATTGACATGGAAGTGGATGGAATTACCCAGTGTGGTTGCTATTCGCATCAGTGATGAATATTTTGGTGGGATGCCGTGGAGTGCTATCAAGCACGACAGAACACTTAAAGCACAATTTTACAGAGTGGTGGAAACAGAGTATCCACAATATGTTTGCTACCCAGGTGGTAAATTACCTATACCAGTAAGTGTGCCATACCCAACAAAGCGTGGGGAAAAACGCTTCTTTGAAGGACGATAATAAATGTTTACAGTTCCAACCGCTGATGCCCTTGTTCAATATATTAAAGATTTTACAGGCAGCACAAACGATGCAGAAATAAGGCAGTGTATTTTCTTAGGTGAGTTATCAATGCGTAACCTAGAAATTCCTGCACTACGCAGTGATCCTTATGATCCACAATACATTGGTGTTGTAGATAATACTGGTAGTGTAGCAATTCCAGGCGACATGAACAAGCCTATCTTGTTTTTCAAACAAGGTCAGCAGTATTTGGTTAGCGTAGCCGCAACTGGTAGTAGTGGTGCTTCAACAGTTACCCTAAGTGAAACTCCTAGCAGAACAATTATTGCTGGTATGTTAGTAACTGGAACAGGTATTGCAGTTGGTGCAACAGTTACCAATGTGAATAACTTAACAGTCACACTGAGTTTGCCTAATACTGGGGCAGTCTCAGGCACTTTAGTGTTTACTACACCTCCACAAACACAAAGCAACCAAAGTCAAAGTGGTCCTTGGATTGTCTATGACCGTATTGGTGACCGTGATATTATCACACAGAGCATGATTGCACAGTTGTATTTGCAACCTGTCAACGTGCCAGCAGTTATTCGTGGTAAGTTTAGTGAAGTTGGACAAACATATAAATTCTTGCCTTATACCGCAGAAGGCGATCTAATCAACATGTATTACTACAAGGCTTGGGCATTATTGTTCAGTCCAGTAGATGATATTCTTATCAGCGCAACTGGCACAGTTGGCGCAGTAACAGGTAGCGGAACCACAGGCACGCCTTGGTCTACACAGATCACAAATATGACTACTACAGATGGTATTGCTGTTGGTAATGAAATTATTGCCACAGCAGGCACAGGAACACTAGGCACAGGTGGCACAGTAACTGTGGTCAGCATTGACAGCGCAACAGCAATCACTGTGGCTAAAGTCGGTGGTGTGACTCCCGCAGCAGGCACTATTACAGACATTAAACTAACAAACTTGGACACACAGACTAACCAAGTATTACAGACATTCCCAGAAGGTTATATCTACGCTACACTTCGTGAGTATTACCTTAAGCGCCATAACGAGGCAGACGCAGCAACCTATGAA
>JACCEB010729826.1_pt1 | contig 10173 bp, 9 predicted proteins | sample 7454761 | NCBI WGS metagenome assembly JACCEB01 (sample SAMN15323454, study PRJNA562643) | freshwater metagenome | isolation source: river surface water | place: USA:Blue River Watershed | collected 2017-08-18
GGGTGGGTGTGGGGGGAAGAGGAAGAAATGGAAGCAACGGAAGCAACGACCGAGAGAGAGAAGAAAGAGGAGGAAGAGAAGAATGAGCAACTGATTGTTTTTAGCCGCGGTGTGTTTTCGCCCAAAAAAATCGTGTACAATGGTATACCGTGCAGAAAAATCTCTGTTGTTGTTCGAAGTTCGCTAGATTGCTTGTTTTGTTTGAAGACTCATTGTTGTGCGATACCATCCAATCATGTTTGGCATCTCGTTCGCTTCCTTGAAAAACATGGATTGGTTTTCGTGGCTTCTCGCCGCCGGACTCTTGGTTGCCATCGTTTTATTGACGTTCGTGATGTGGAATTTCGACATTCTGAGCCAAGTAATGTGGGTGGAAAGCATGAACAACATGCGCGGCGGTGGCAGCGGCACTGCCGGAGAAGCTCAAGGCGCTTCTGCTGCGGGGGGCGGTGGTGGTGCTCCGAAAACCGCGGAACTGATGTTGTTTTTTGCAACGTGGTGTCCGCATTGCAAGACCACCATGCCCATCTGGAAGGATTTGAAGTCGGAGATGGATGGCGAATTGTTCCACGGATACAAATTGGTGTTCACCGAGCATGATTGCACCAACGCTGATGGCGACAACTCGGATACGTCATCGGCACAGCATCTGATGATGGACAAGTACGGCGTGGAAGCTTTCCCGACCATCAAGTTGCTGAAAGGCGACGAATTGATTGAATACGACGCGGAACTCAGCAAAGACACCCTACTCACCTTCCTCGACAAAACCCTTGGCTGAATCCAGCGGAGGTGGTGAAGCAGCGGCAGGAGGAGCAAGTGAAATGGAGGGGAGGAGAGGAAGAGGAAGGCGAAGGAGGAAGGCGTTGACCACCTGAGGGGATGCAATCCACCGCGCGGCGCATGCTTCTCCCCGCGCAAACCAGTGGCGTCGCAATCGTTCGCTGTGCGCAATGTCATGCCACGCCTTCATGTCCACCGGCGTGGGGTCACATTCGATGCGGAGAATGTCGGGGGAAAGAGGCTGGTCTGCGTCCGCGCGGGATGGCGCAAACAACGCGCGCGACAAAAAGGTGGTCACCAATTCCACCAGGGTCGCATCAGGCCCGAGGATGTCCGATGCTGCGGGAGTTGCGGTGGTGGTGGCAGCAGCAGCGGCGGCGGCAGCGACATCCAAACACAATACGTCGGACACCGCGTGTCCATCTTGTATGCAATGGCGAATAGGGCAATTGCATACAAATCCGCCATCGACGAACCATTCTCCGCGCCAAAACACGGGGGAAAACAGAACCGGGATGGCAGAGCTCATGTGAAGGGCAGTGAGCAGCGGCATGTCGGGGCAGGTGTCTGCGCACACATTTCGGACGGTGTGTGTTCCCAGCGCCAAAGCAAAGACGTGCAAGTCCACACCCGTGGCTGTCCGAAACGCGGAGAGATGGATGTCGATGGGCAGCTTGCGGCTTTTCAGCACCGGCTTGAAGACTTTCAGAAAGATGTCTTCTCCGAACAGCCCTCGTTGTTCCCACAGCGACAGCCAATGCTCGGGGCGTGGTGACCACACTTCTTGCCAGGGTCGCTGGAAAATGTACTCCAGCACTTCGCTCCAGTCCATGCGCAAGGCGAGGAGCGCGCCCACCATGGCCCCCGCGGAGGTTCCGTAGATGGATTCGACGTTGGACAAGGAGAACACGTCGCGGTGATGCACATCCAAATGATGCAATGCACCAAGCTGTTGCAACAGAATCGGGCCACCACCTGCCAACACCAAATGTCGAATGGTTCGTCGGTGCTGGTCGTTGTTCTGGTCGTTGTTGTGGTCGTTGTCGTCGCGCATCGCGGAATTGATGTTTGGAGGTTGAAAAGGACGGAAGGGGAGGGGAGGGGAGAGGGGGGCTGAGGCGACCAATAAGCGGTCGTTTCTGCGACTGTTTAAATGGTGTGGATGAATTCCCAGTTCAGGTCGCGACAAATCTGTTTCCACACGCAATCTTGTTCCATGATTTTTTCGCGGTCTTTCAAGAGTTGGATGTGTGGCAGATAGCGCGTTTCGCCCAGCAGTTCGCACAATTTGTACAAGGTGTAACAGTAGTGCAAGAAATTGGTTCGGTTGTCGGGACAGTGGCGCGAGTACGGGGATTGGAGTTCCGCGAAGAGGCTGAAGAGGGTTTCTTCAAGTTCGGGACTCATGATGGGCGGCGGGATACCGAGTTTGTGTTTGATGAAGGGTAGGTGTTCGTAGTAGCGTGCGTATCCCAACTTTTTCAAGATTTCGCGGCTTTGTTCGTGCGTCATTTGCTCGAGGTTGATGCGTTCTTTGCGGATTTGATGCTTGATGGTCTCGATCACTTCGGCGGGGATTTGCGTGGTTTCTTTGCCCTGGAACTGCGCGATGATTTCCTTGAAGTGATTGATGCGCTTGTACGCGTAGAAACACACTTCTTTCGGCGGTTCTTTGTAGGACGGTTTTTCGTTCTCGATGAGGTACGGCGCGCTGTGAGCACAATGGCCACAGATTTGCAACCCTTCGTCTTCCAACACCGTCCACTCTCCGACGCCGCAGAATTCGCATTGGTCCGCCGCGTAGGTGAATCCCTGCAGATCCAAACTACCGTCGTCCACGTTGCTCAAATACTTCTGTACCACATTGTGTCCCCCGTGGCTAAGTCCATGTCCATGGTGGGCCGCCGCGACACCTTCCTCGGTACCCAGTCGATCTCCGTCCGCTGCGGCGGCGGCGGCGACACCACCTCCATTCGCAGTTGGCGAAAAGACGGATGATTTGCTGGAGGATGAGGGTGACGGAGACGACGACGCGACCTTGAAGAGGGATTGAATGCGCTGGTTTTTGGTGGTGGTTGCGGTGTTTGCGGTGGCCACCTTGATGCCGTTGGTGAGATTCTTCTTCTGTTCGAAGTAATCAAAGATGTACCTCGCATTGTCGACGAAGTATGCCCGTTCGCGGCGCACGAGGTTGCCAATGTCGCGAGTCAATTCGCGCACTCGATCTTCTGCATCCAGTCTGTCCTCCAGTGCCATCGACGACGATGGAAGGCGCTGCAACTGATGTATTAGGCGCCGTTTCTCCAATTTCAAGGCAGGAATCACTTCTTCGCGATTGCGCTGCAACTCCGCGAGAATTTCGCGGTGCTTGCCGTCAAGTGTCACGGACACTTTTTTGGCGCACTTGTACTTCTTGCTGTTTTTCGGCTTGAAGGATGGCATCGCTGTCAGGATAGATAAAAAAACGGGGGTGGGGCAAGGGGGACAGAAAGAGGATGGGGGGGGTGTGGATGAACAAGAGAAAGAGTGTCGGCGGCAAACAAGACAGACCTCGTAGTTGGTGCCAAGAAAATAAATTCAGACAAACAGACACTGATCAAAGCGACAGCCACCTCGCGAATGATGGTGAGTGGTGGGAGGAGAAGGAGGATGGGGGGGAGGGGGGAACGAAACCGGAAGGGAAGGGAAGGGAAAAGGTGGCGCGACAGACACAAGTGGATGTCAAAAAACAGTTTGCGATGTGTTTAATTGCGGAAAGCAGGGGGGCTGGGTGGGAAGGTAAAAAAAGGAAAGGTAAGGAGGAGTTCAAATGCGCCAAATCCTTTTCTGTCGCAAACAATACACGAAAAGTGCGCTGCTGTCTTGTAACTTGATTGTCTCCAGACCACCAACCACACGGCCTGCCTGTTTTTTTTGTTTTATTTTACCACTCGTCAACCCATCCAAGCAAATGGAAACATCGCTGACGCACAACATTCCACTGCCACCCAAGGGAAGCAATATTCCGCTGGACCGCATCACTTTCCAGAAGATGGTGTTGCTGTTCAACACGTTGGAAGATGGATGGACTGTGCGCAAACGAGGAACAGTGTACATTTTCACCAAACAACACGAAGGAAAGCGTGAAGTGTTTGAGGAATCCTACCTCCAGCGCTTTTTGGAACAACACAGTCAGATGGATCACTTGCCATCTCTCCGTTGAATTGATATTCTTCGCACATCCCACACCACAATATGGTGTGGGCTGTGTATCCATCGTGGTTGTTTTTTTGCACAGCGTTTTTGACGTTGTCCAATGGTGCGAAAAAGAGGGGATAAAGGGAAACAAAACGAGGAAATGAACGAACAAGAAGGAACGGAGGAACGAACGAACGAACGAAGAGTTGGCGTTTTCGGCCGAAAAAAAAATCTTTAGCGATACTATAACCAGCCTTTTTTCCACGACCTTCCCCTCCCTCCTTTCACCTTTTTTATCACATCCTCAACCGCAACAATGAACGGTGGTGCCCTGATGCAACTTGTGGCCTACGGTGCCCAAGATATCTATCTTACCGGAAACCCACAAATCACTTTCTGGAAGGTAACTTACCGCAGATACACCAACTTCTCCATTGAATCCATTGAACAAACCTTCAATGGCCAAGCTGATTTTGGTCGTCGTGTTACCTGCACCATTGCCCGCAACGGCGATCTTGCACACCGCACCTATCTGCAAGTCACCCTTCCTGAAATCAACCAAATGATGGGTGTTACCTCCTATGGCAGTACCCAGCCATCCGGAGTCTATGCCCGCTGGTTGGACTACATCGGCGAACAATTGATTGCGCAAGTGGAAGTGGAAATCGGTGGCCAACGCATTGATCGTCAATATGGTGACTGGATGCACATCTGGAACCAATTGACCATGACCGCCGAGCAACAACGCAACTACTTCAAGATGATCGGCAACACCACCCAACTCACCTTCATCACCGACCCATCCTTCGCCGACGTCGAATCCCCTTGTGATGCTGCTGCTCCTCGCCAAGTCTGCGCCCCTCGCAATGCCCTCCCAGAAACCACCTTGTACATCCCACTTCAATTTTGGTTTTGCACCAACCCAGGCCTTGCCTTGCCATTGATCGCCTTGCAATACCACGAAGTCAAGATCAACTTGGACATTCGCCCAATTGACGAGTGCTTGTGGGCCGTCACCACCTTGTCTTGCGACGCCTCCAGCAACCAAGCCGGTCGCCCAGTCCCAGCCTCCATCGCCTACAACCAATCCTTGGTCGCCGCCTCCATCTACGTCGACTACGTCTTCTTGGACACCGACGAACGTCGCAGAATGGCCCAAAACCCACACGAATACCTCATCACCCAACTCCAATTCACTGGTGACGAATCCGTCGGTTCCTCTTCCAACAAGATCAAGTTGAACTTCAACCATCCTGTCAAGGAACTCATCTGGGTTGTCCAACCAGATCAAAACGTTGATTACTGCTCTGCCTTGACCTGCGACTCCTTGTTGTACAAGGTCTTGGGTGCCCAGCCATTCAACTACACCGACGCCATCGATGCCTTGCCAAACGCCGTCCACGCCTTCGGCAGTCCAGCCGGCATCGCCGCCGACAGTAGGGCTTACATCGACGAACGCGGTCTCTTCAACGACGCCGGCGCCTTGGACTACAGCAACCCAAGTGGCTACTGGAACGGTCCAAGTAACTCCTACCACGGTCCAAACTTCGGTCCAGATCTTTCCGACCCAGCTGCCCAATCCATGGTCAACTCCGGGGTTTCCGACGCCGGCACTTTCGTCCTTGCCGAAACCTCCTTGGACATGCACTGCTGGGGCCAAAACCCAGTCGTCACCGCCAAGTTGCAACTCAACGGCCAAGATCGCTTCTCTGAACGTGAAGGTTCCTACTTCTCTTGGGTCCAACCTTTCCAAGCACACACCCGTGCTCCAGATGAAGGCATCAACGTCTACTCCTTCGCCCTCCGCGCCGAAGAACACCAGCCATCTGGTACCTGCAACTTCTCCCGTATCGACAATGCCACCTTGCAACTTGTCCTCTCCAACGCCACCGTGGAAGGAACCAAGACCGCCAAGGTGCGTGTCTACGCCGTCAACTACAACGTCCTCCGCATCATGAGTGGAATGGGCGGCTTGGCTTACAGCAATTAGCCCTAGAAATCGACGGTTTGACATACAAATATACGTCTTCGTATTGAAGACGACCAAACAGAAACAATGGAAAGAGAAAACCACAAACAGTTGAATCCATTCGCCAACATTTCGAGCACTTGACGACATTCCCCCGCTTTCGTTGTGATGTTTTTTTTTGTTTGTTCGTGCGGATGTTTTTTTGGCAACATCTGCACGAATGTCACGTTTTTTTGTCTTGCAATCTTTGTTTTTTTTTCACATTTTTTGTTTCAAGTTCTGATGTGTTTCGGTTTTTTTGCACATCGGAAGTTTCGTTTGACCATTTTCACCATTTTTTTTTCGCCGGTGTTTACTCTGCACACCGTGTGCGAGCAGTTCGCTGCACACCACGCTGTTTGTTTCTTTTCTGTTTTTTTTCTCATAATTTTATTTTTTTCCCTGCAGGTTGATTGGTAGAGAAAGTGTGTGTGCGTGTGCGTGTGTGCGTGTGCGTGTGTGCGTGTTTTGAGTGAGAGATGGACGAATTTGAAGGCAGAGAGATCCGCGACACGGATGGTGCAGTGCGGTGCAAAAATTGCAAATGTTGGCGAGAGAAAGAGATGTTTCGTGGCGCAAGGGGGAAAGTCGTGGCTGCTTGCAGCAAATGTCGCGCGAAAGATGCGCGACAAAAACAAAAACCGTACATTGTCCAATCCCGCAACGAACGTCAGCGAGAGAAGAAATACTACGTGGCCTATCGCAACAAGAAACGATCGCAGGATGAAGAAGGCTATCTTCGTTACAATGCCGACCGTATGAAGGAGTGGCGCGACAATCACACAGATCAATTGAAAGATTGGAAAAACAAAAGTGTGCATTACAACTTGGTCGCCATCCGACAACAAGCGAAAGTCAAAGGCATCCCGTGGCGACTTTCCGACGCGGATGCAACCACCATGATGTCTTCCCCCTGTTTCTATTGCAATCGGTTGGATGACGCGCGCGTGAACGGGCTGGATCGCATGTGCAATCATCAACCATACGACACGCAAAACGTTGTGGCATGTTGTCGTTTCTGCAACATGATGAAAATTGCGCTCGATGCGCGCACGTTCGTCGAGCGCTGTCGACACTTGGCCAACGTAGAAAACAACGAATTCGCATGGCCGTCGCGAAATGCGTTGTTGCACGGCACTCCCTTTCGCGATTATCAACAGCGAGCACGCAAGAAGGACCTCGCCTTCGACTTCACGCCCACCACGTTTCTGGAGCACCGCAACCAACCTTGCCATTACTGTCGCCTCGTGGGAGGCGGCATTGATCGACTGGACAACCGACAGGGGTACACTGTCGCGAATTGTGTTCCCTGCTGCTCCGAATGCAATTATATGAAGGGAGGGTTTTCCGAAGCGGACTTTCGCGACACTTGTGCGCGGGTTGCCGCACATTGTCCCTTGGACAGCATCCCTGCAATGCCGCGCACTTTTTTCGCCTTGGAGAAACGTGCGTTGAAAGTGGATGTGGAAGCGAACGTGAACGTGGAAGCAGAAGTGGAAGAATCAGTTGCTTCCGACCCAATCTTGTCGTGAGTGCGTATTTGTTCGTGTTTGTATCGTGTTTGTTTGTCGTATCGTGTTGTAACAAGTAATTCGGTCAGTCGTCATTTTCCCCAGGCTCTTCTTCATCCTCATCACTTTGTCTTTCTTCTCCATCTTCTTCATCTTGTTCTTCTTCCGCTTCGCCAACAATGTCCCCATCGTCAAAGGCGTGATCGCCATCGTCATCGGGATGTGCAGTGGTATAGTCCACTTGCGGATCTTCGAACTCACGACACTCGTACCATTCGTCTTCCGTGAGGTCATCGCTGACACGAATGGCTTTGTAGGGCCCGTACTCATCGTAGTCCGGCGGAAGAACGTGGTACACGGCGGCGCGAAACATGCGGTAAAATCGCCGCTGCGCGCGGGGGTTGTCATCGGATGGGCGAAGCACGTTGAATGCCGTGTAGTCGAGGAGAGGGCATGCCGCAAATATGCCACGCCACATGAAGTGATCGATCGATGCGGGAATGACGAGGTTTTCAAAGGATTGATTCAGTGCAGTGCAGCCGTAAAACATAAATTCGCAACAGCCTTCGTCGTCTACTAACGGAAGTTTCCACGACGGCAGCGGTTGGTTGAACGAGCGACAATGTGCAAACATGGAACGGGTGTCCGATGCAGACGCACAAATGTTCCATCCATCTAGCGGTTGGTTGAAGGCAACACAGCCGACGAACATTTTGCTGAAACAATCAATGCCTGAGACATCCCACTGTTCAAGCGGTTGATTGAACTGCTGGCATCCCAGAAACATGTCGCAGACGCTGGTGACGCGCTCCATGTTCCAGCAATTCAATGGCTGATTGAAGGCATCGCACTTGTAAAACATGGAGTTTGTCCAAATCAAACTGGATGTGTTCCAGTTGTTCAAGGGTTGATTGAAGCATCGGCAGAAGCTGAACATGTCAGACATATCCTCAACCTTGGAAACATCCCATTTGTCGAGCTTGCCATTGAAGGATTTGTTTCCAGCAAACATGCCTCCCATGGTGGTCACGTTCCCCGTGTCCCAATGTTGCACGTCGGGAAATGGAATGGACGGAGGCACGTGTGCGAGCGCATTTCTCATGTCCGTGACTCGCGAAGTGTCCCATTCTTCCGGAAATCCGAAGCGAAACTGCACTTGTGGATTGCGGATGCGACCTTCGATGTCGTAAAAGCGAGTCAACACGGAACCGCGTCCAAGATGCTTAAACATTCCTGCGACGGATTCCACCTTGGTAAACGACCACACATGGTCCAGAATATAGTCCGCTTGCACGAAGTGTTGTTCTAGCCACCGCACCTGAATGGCGCGGCGCATGAGTTCGTTTGGATGACGGGACATGCGATACACTCAGAAAAAAAACAACTAGGTAATACAATCACGCGCACAAATCACACTGCAATTCGATGCACGACGTTGCCATATTTAAGTGCAAACAACGGGGGATGCGACATTGTCCAAATCGAAAATTATGCGAAGAGGAAGACCGTGGGCAATGGACTGCGTCCAAAAAAAAAGGAAATAAACACAACATCCTGCGAAGAAGAAGTTGCACATTCTCAACGTGAGAACAATTCGCGGTGCAGTGCAGCCAAACCAAACAATGTCCGAAGCTGCAACACAGTTGATTCGCAAACCATTGTTGTCGACACTGGATCTCGTGCAGAACGACTTCAATTTGGTGTATTTGTCGTCCTCCATGGAAAATTTGAATGCATTCTTGAAGAATCGTGGGGGTGCACTCTTTCAACGGGAGCACGCGAACACCCATGTCATACTTTTGGGGAGAGCGTGTTTTATGTTGGTGGATCACAAACTCGATTTGGCAGCAGCCACGAAGCAAATGGACGCTGTCAAACGTTGCGCTCATTTCACGGAGCCGAGAACCCTTCGCATTCAACAGCCGGAAACAGAAGACGTGCACTTCGACCGACTGTTGTGGATTGCAAACATGATTTCCAACACGTTTGTCCCGGAAATCGATTACGGCTTGGCACGATATTTTTGATGGTGCGAAACAAAGATGAGAAAGAAAAAGAGATGGTCCGGCGGCCGCACGTTAAAACCAGCCGTTCCACTCCAATTGTTTGTCGTGGGGACTGGACATCACGGGAGGGGCCAGAGGGACAACGAGGGTGCTGGCGTCGCTGACGTAGCGCATGTATCCTTGCGCCTCTCCGTAGATTTGGTGTGCACAGTAGTCGACGACCAATTGGTTGAGTTCGGCAATTTGGGTGCGCACGGGCGTTGGCGCATTCTTGGCGTACTGAAGGAAGATGCTGCGCATCACGACTTTCAATGTGTCGCAGTCCTGTTCGCCGACGATGTACTGTTTGTTGGAACGCGCGTACACCCCTGCGCGGATTCCATTTTGGATAATTTGGATGTTTTCGCGCGAAAAATACGCATTGGAGAGTGGGGTGTTTTCCCAAATGCCCTCCGTGGCGTTGCGAAGGGTGGTGCATTGCCGCGCAGGAATGGGATCGTGCATGCGGAACAGCGCCGAAGTGTCAGGGGACTTGATGTCCACTCGACCATTGTAGACTGTCGAAGAAGACGCAGTGGAAGATGAGGCGGTAGAAGACGCGGAATGCAGCATGGGGAGGGGCGGGGGGAGGAGAAGAAAACGGGGAGTGAAAAAGAGAACAGACAAAGACGGAGGATGGCGAGAAGCA
>JACCEB010098532.1_pt1 | contig 10168 bp, 10 predicted proteins | sample 7454761 | NCBI WGS metagenome assembly JACCEB01 (sample SAMN15323454, study PRJNA562643) | freshwater metagenome | isolation source: river surface water | place: USA:Blue River Watershed | collected 2017-08-18
GTCGTAACCAACCTTGCTTCTGAAGCACCCAATTACTCCCCTACTTGGCTTTTCGAGCCAGAAATCAAAAGTGGCGAGGTCGTTAGATTGATGCCTCACTGGAAGTCACAGCAAAGTCCAATTCACCTCGTCAGTCCACCTGAACGAAAGCACTCAGCCAAAGTAAAGGCACTTATAGAGCATGTAACTCTAGAGCTAAATTAAATCAATGAATGTAGACCGATCGAGTTGCCCTCAGTATTACCAATGATGGCAATGAAACCCTGATTTCCCTCACGCATTGTTTTTCAGACGCTCATTTTGTGGAAAAAGAAACTTTCTGGCTTCAGCGTCCAATTCTGACTTGAAGACGTGACGGCTCTTCAACGCCTCAGCGCGTTGCGCCGCTGGTCGGTCGTTGATGGCATCCAATAATCGCTTCACATTCGGATACTTGGACCAAGTAGTTTCACCTGTTCCTAAAACATATGGCACCATTCGCGCCCATCCCCAAAAGGCCATGTCGACGATGCTGTAATGACCACCCACCATGAATTCGTGCTGCGCCAGATGTTGGTCGATCACGCTCCAATGCCGATTGGCCTCAAAGTCATACCGGTTCAAGGCATATTCCTTGGGTTCAGGCGCCACATGGCGAAAGTGAACTGATTGCCCCGAAAATGGCCCCACACCCGTTGCGATGAACATCAACCACGAAAGCGTTTCAGCTCGCTCTGGACTGTTTGCATCGGTGTCTACAAATTGTTTGGCACGGTCCGCCAAAAATAAAAGAATGGCATTGCTGTCAAAAATGGTCACGTTGCCATCTACAACAGCAGGCACTTTGGCGTTGGGATTGACGGCCAAAAACTCTGGCTTGAATTGCTCTCCCTTGCGTGTGTCTACCGGTATGGCCTCATAAGCCAAGCCTAATTCTTCGAGCAAGAGTGCGACCTTCATGGGGTTGGGGGCGGCGTTGTAAAAAAACTTGAGCATGGTGTCTCCAATCAGCAGGGTTGACAAATGCGGTTCTAGCCATTCTAGAAAAGATAGTTGCTCGGTGCTTGTTGACAGAAAATACCGTATAAATCCATCTCTAACGATTCAAACGACTATGACACCTTCGCTGAACTTGCCTTCACGAAAGACCATCATCCTAGTGGGATTGGTGGGTTGCTTTTTGACCTCTCTAGCGGGTGTCACAGGTGCCATGCTGATTTCAGGATGGCATGAGGCTGGTGGATGGCTTGAGTGGGCCAAGCGACTGGCTTTGGGCTACCCCTGCGCATGTTTGGTCGTTTTGAGCATCTTTCCGTTTTTGGTGCCTAAACTCACACTGCGCTTGGAGTCCATATGAGTGGCTTTTTGTTTGGTGTGCCCAACAGGACTTGAACCTGGGACCAAAGGATTATGAGCAGCTTTAGGAAATAAAACCTATTAAAAATCAAAAGGTAACAAGCGATCTACAGAGATATGGAAGCAAATAAATTTCAAACAATGTAGTTGCTTTCGTCATCTAATGCGAGGTGAGGGCCTTCTTTTACACTTTTAGTGGAAAAACTTAAGCGATCTCATTACCATGCTCTCTTGGATTAAGTCAGTCGGACTGGTAGTTGCATGCGCAGTGCGCAACTTATACATTGAAGCTTCAACTCAATTTTTCCACGATCAGATTATGCAAATCAGAGAACAAGTTTTGTTGAATTTAATCTTTGACTAACGCCCTCGCGGGCAAGCTTAATGCAAAGGTAGATGACCAAAGTTTCTAAATTCCCCTTGCACCTGAGGAGAGAAAGCCTCCGTCAACAGGCATGGATATACCTGTGACATAACGCGCATCCTCTGACACCAGATAGACGACAGCCGAAGCAATTTCGCCACAAGTACCGTATCGGTTCATAGGAATTGCTTTGGAATACTCGGATCGAAACTGCGCGGTATGCAGAACTTGAGTCATAGGCGTATCCACAGGGCCGGGCGAAACAGCGTTTGCAGTAATGCCATGTTCAGCAAGCTCTACGGCCATTTGTCTAGTCAAAGCAATCACAGCACCTTTGGAAGTTCCGTAAGCAGTTCGTCCACTTCCTACTGCTCGCATACCAGCTACAGAAGCAATATTGACGATACGACCCCAACCGTGTTTCACCATTAAACGTGCCGCAGCTTGTGAGCAAAGCAATGTACCTGTGACATTGACATTCATAGTTGCCAAGAAGTTATCAAGCGGAAAATCGATAAACGGAAATACCTTTGCAATGCCCGCCGAATTCACCAGTATGTCGCAACGGCCGTGATCCCGCTCGACCTGCCCAAAGGCAGCAGTAATTGACTCAGGTTTACCGACATCAATAGCTACCGCACTGGCACGACCACCAGCTTTTTGCAACTCACTTTCAGTGGCCTTAGCAGAATCAAAATCAAGATCAGCCACGATCACATGATGACCCAAGCTAGCTAATCGGGCGCATACTTCAGCGCCAATCCCCTTGGCTCCACCTGTTACAAATGCAATTCGTTGGTTTGTATTCATTTAATTTCTCCTGTATTTCAACTTCGTAAGTTATGTCGTTCCTTCAAGGGCCCTGACAAAATAAAACGCATCTCCCATCTGTCCTCCCTTAAGGGCAATTTGAAGATCTTTTAAATGGGGCTTGTCAGAGATCGCCCGACAAAGAGGGGCTCCGGGTGATAGGCGAGCCTCAATCTCCAGCGCGTCTGGTGCGAGTACGCGAGTAATTTGGCTGGACGTATCACCACCAGAAAGTATGAGACGGTAGATTGGAAACTCAATCAGAATTCGCTGGACGATCTCGCCGAGCCGTATGGCCAAGAGCCGACCACCCGCATGAATCGCTTGTTCACGACTCTCGCCACGTTCAATTAGAGAATCGATCAATTCGCCAATGCGAGGATCGCTTGGTCCCCTAGCCGTGTGCAGAATTAAACTTTTTCCTTGCGCGAGTAACTTGAGCGAGGTTTCAACCAGTCCAGTGGAAGCCTTCTCACTTCGCAAAGGATCTACCAAGGCGCTCGCATCAATTGCAACATCTGCAAAACCAGCGGATATTGCGGCGTCTATTTGCTTTGCACTGAGTGCCGATGCGCTTCCAGATATTGCAAGAACCTGATCAGCTGTTTCGAATGAGTCAAAGTCCGTGTTTTTTTTCGAAAACTCACCTTGCTCTGTCCACCACTGGGTGAGTGCATATTCCACACCAGATGACCCCACAACAAAGGACTTCTGATGCAACTTTGCTTGATTAAGCAACAAGCCGCCAACCTCAGTCAAATGGTCTTTTTGTGTTGTATCAATTAAGAGAGCATCTTTTTCGCTGTTAAGCGTTGCCGCGAATAGAGACTGACACTCTTCGCGGCCTAAGGCAAAGTTAGGCAGAGTGAATTTCTCAATGCTCATCTGAGTTTGCCGCCCAAGGTGAACGACCAAATCCGCCTCAATCATTGGAGTCACAGGATGAACGCTCATGATTGGATGGCGATCAATACGGTAGGTCAGTCCATCTGTTCCTGATCTAGCAAACAAGTTTCCAAAAACACAGTATCGGGAAATCGCAGGTGTCCCTGCAACGATCGGTATCAATTGCGAACCAAAAGTGAGTCGCGCAATATCCATCGCATGACCAATGCTTCCTACAGATGGTGAGCTATCAAAAGTTGAACAAACTTTGTAATGCACAACCTTTGCACCGAGATCATTCAACGCATTAAAGATAAGTGGCAGCTCTTGATCCATCTCTAAAGGTGACATACCGCGGCTGTCACCCGCAACCCCAATCGCGTCATAGCCCCCGAGTGATTTCAACTCCTCTGCTGTGGGAGGTTTCAAAAATAGAGCGCACTTGAGCCCAGCGAATGCCAATACTTCCAAAGCATCGGTAGAACCTGTGAAATCATCCCCGTAGAAAGCAAGACGGAGTGATGTGTTTTGAATATCTGCATTCATGGCTAAACGTTGCCAAACTGAGCTAACGCTCCTTGCAAGGATGAATGGGTTTGAGCATATGCCTCAAGACTCACACCAGAAACTGCTGCTTCCCATCCTTCACGCATACTCTGCACTCCGGCAGCGATACCACCTGGATGACCAATGATCCCGCCACCTGCTAGGTGCATCAGGTCGGTAGAACCTAACTTTTGGTAAATGTCGTGCGCTTGACCTGCCCATTGACCAGATGAAAAAACAGGCATGACGGATTGCAGACCCGAAAATGTTTCAAGACAAGACTGAGCAGAAGAAATTACTGAGTCATCCGGCTCCCAAAACTTACTTCGAACACCGTTGACATGCAATTGATCTATGCCTGTCAAGCGCCATATTTTTTGATAAGCAGCAAAAGAAAATCCTAATTCAGGGCATCGCGTGAGAGCACCCCACCCGTTTCTATGCGCATGAATTGGCAACTGTGTGTGCTGACGCAAATGCTGAACAGCCTCGTGCCCCACCCAATTAACACTAACCATTACGCATGTGCCGCCGGCGTTAAGAACTGCATCATGTCTGCGAAGCATCTCATCGACGGTTCCAGAAATATTAATTGCATACATCGGCTTTTGACCTCTGCGCTCAGCGTGCTTCATGATCATAGGCATAACTGCCTTCAATCGCTGATCAAATGAAGCATAAGGAGGATCAGCCATTAATTCATCATCTTTGATGAAGTCGATATCAGCAGCACAAAGTGAGTCGACCAATTCCGCTGTTTGCTGAGGACTGAGTCCAATGCTTGGCTTAATGATCGTCCCAATAATGGGTCGACCATGAACGCCTGAAAATTCTCTTGTACCTTGCACACCAAATTTGGGGCCAGGAAATTGGCTCGCATAGTCATTCGGAAGATCAATATCCAAAACACGCAGGCCTGTAACCTCCCCCAATTCAAAGAGATTTCCAGCAACAGTAGCCAACAGTGTCGAGATACTAGGGCCTACGTTATCGATGGGAAACGCAATTTCAATTTCTGCACGATTGAAAGTGTTACTGGATCCTCGCCGATCAATCCAAGCACTTCGTAAAGCGGGCGCAGTCGTTGGAGGAAGCATCTTGATTTGAGTGACGCGTGCTCGAGACCGTTGCTTTAATTCATCTGTCTCGCCTGGCAGGGTCATAAACGTGCCGCTGGACTGCTCTCCAGCGATTGTTTCGGCCACCTTCTCCATCGGAATAGAACTCTCAACAAAGTAGCGTGCTTTAAATTCAGAACGTTGAATAGTCATATTTAAAAATTACTGTTTGAGAGTCAAAGTTCATGCGCAAGAAAATCACGCAGCTCTGGTGTTTGCGGGTTGTCTAGAACGCTGGCTTTTCCAATCTCCCAAACCTTGCCTTGATGCATGAAGACAATCTGATCTGCGATCTTGCGAGCGAAGTTCATTTCATGTGTGACCATCACCATGGTCATACCTTCATCAGCAAGTCCTTCAATAACACGCAACACTTCCCCGGTTAACTGCGGGTCAAGGGCTGATGTCACTTCGTCGAAGAGCACAACTTTGGGCTGCATTGCAAGCGAACGTGCAATCGCTGCACGTTGCTGCTGACCACCTGACAACTGTTCTGGATAGGAGTCAAACTTCTCTGCAAGACCCACCTGATCTAGGCATTTTTTAGCCAGTTTGGTAGCCTCCGATTTACTTATTTTTTTAACGCTTTGAGGTGCCAGCATGATGTTCTCCCCAATCGTCAAGTGAGGAAACAAGTTGTAACTCTGAAAAACAATACCAACATCCAATCGGAGTTCTCTGAGTTTTAACGCAGGACTAGTGAGAACGTGCCCGCATACTTCAATATAGCCTTTGTCTACTTTTTCGAGTCGATCTATACAGCGTAGTGCGGTACTTTTTCCAGAACCCGACTTTCCAATCAAGACTGTTACCTCTCCGCGCTTCACACTAAAACTAACGCCCTTGAGTACTTCGTTATCTCCAAAACTTTTGTAAACGTCTCGGAGTTCAACGATGTCATGTGTTTGCGATTCCACTTGTGTTGCAAAGTTGTTATGCATGGGGAATTTCTCCAAAATTAATGTTCAAGCACTGCGCACACCACGTGCCATACGCTTTTCTAGTCTTTGACTCAAGACCGACAAGGGGTAACACAGCGCAAAGTAGATCAGTGCCACCACAGTAAAAGTAAGGAATGGCTGAAACGTAGAGTTGTTGATCAATTGCCCAGCGCGTGTCAGATCAACGAAGCTAACTGCAGATGCCAGAGATGTATTCTTAACAATTTGCACCATGAAACCTACTGTTCCTGGTATTGCATTACGAACAGCTTGAGGAATGATGACTTTGAACATCCGCTGAGTACTTGAAAGTGCTAAGCATTCCGCAGCCTCCCATTGCGCATTCGGCACAGCTTGGATCGCGCCACGCCAGAACTCTCCAAAATACGCGCCCACCCAAACTGTCATTGATAAGGTAGCCGCCATTAATGGTGAAACCTGGATACCCAGAGCTGGCAACCCAAAATACCCTGCAAACATAATCACCAATAGCGGAACACCTTGGATTAATTGAATGTAGGCCCATGCGACTCCACGCACCGGTGCAAGCTGAGAGACGCGACACAGTGCAATCAAGAGCCCCATCAATGCCCCGCCAAGAAATGCACAGGCAGACAATGCAATCGTCCAAATCGCACCCTCTAAGAGGAATTGGAGGTGCGTCAAACCAAAAGTTGGCATTTGTCGTCTCCTTAAATAGATGTGCCTAAACGGCGACGACGAGGAAAGATAACCAGTGCTATCAACCAAAAGGCAAATCGCATAATCAGCGCTAATCCAAAGTAAATAGCACCAATAGTGATGTAAGTCTCCATCGGGCGGAATGAAATCCCCTGTATGTAGTTTGCGTTACCCGTAAGCTCCGAAACTGAAATCTGGGATGTGATTGACGATGCCAACATCAACAAGATGAATTGGCTGGTTAGCGAGGGGTAGACCCTCTCTATGGCAGGACGAAGTACTACGTGCCAATAAACTTGCGCTCTCGACAATCCAAGACATTCAGCGGCTTCCCATTGCCCCGCATGGACAGTGTTAAAGCCGGCTCGCATGATTTCACCAGAATACGCTCCGACGTTAATCGTCAATGAAATTAGTGCAACCGTAAATGCGCTGAGCGTGACACCAATCGAAGATAGTCCAAAAAACACGAGGAAGATTTGTACAAGGAATGGGGTGTTCCTGATTGCTTCCACGTATCCAGCACAAAGAGCAGATAGCCAACGTATGCTCGAATTTCGACCGATTGCGCAAAGCGTGCCGATAATAAAACCCATAAGAGTCGCAATCACTGCCAGTCTCAATGTCACCAAGGCGCCATCGAGAAGCAAAGGCCAATTTTCAAAAATGGGGGTAAATACTAAAGTCAAAGTGATCCCTTTGCATCACCCTCAGCTCGTAGTGACGAGCGTTGGGCGATGACGTATTCAGGTTAACGACTACTTTTTGTGTTTCTAATTACTTAAGAAACTCGGCAGGCACATCGATTTCGTGGAACTGCTTGTAGATGGCATTTAATTTGCCATTTTTTGCATTGGTGCTAATCCATTCATTTAGCTTAGCCTGCAGGGCAGCCTCGCCTTTCTTGACGCCCATAGCAATCGGGAACTGCTTGATCACCAACTTTGCTTCGAAAGACTTGCTTCCCATGCGTTGATTGATAGTTCTCATTTGAGGATCGCCGAGTCCCAAATAGTTAGCTTGACCTGATACGGCAGCTGTGACCGCAGTCGCATCGTCATCGAAGCGAACGACAGTAAATCCAAGGGCTGATGCCTTTGGCGTCAGCTCAACATCCTGCATGGTTGTACGCACAACAGCAATAGATTTACCTTTAAGGTCAGACCAATCTTTAACGCTTTGGTCTTTTGACGAACCAATAATCGTTGTGCGAATAAAAGAATAAGGCTTAGTGAAGTCAATCACCTTAGCACGCTCCTCTGTCACTGAAAGCGAAGAGATAACCACATCCGCCTTATCTGTATTCAGATTAGGAATGCGTGTTGGTCCAGTTGTATTGACGAACTCAAGCTCAACCCCCCAATCAGCTGCTAGAGCTCGAGCGACTTCAACATCAGAACCAGTCGGCTTCATAGATCCGTCAAGCATGCCGAAGGGTGCAATACCCATATCCGTAGCGACACGGATCTTTTTGCGCGTCATGACGTTAGAAAGGACATCGGCACTGGCAGGTACTGCAGCAGCCATGCAGAGTACCGAGAGCAGTGCGCTAAGGTGGCGGCGATTAATTTTCATTCAGTTGTCTCCTTGTTTTTAAGGCCATGTGACCTGATAAATTGACTCACATAAGGAATTTGATTTAACTAAGGACTCTTATCAGAGTCATCAGGCCAATCAGGGTTATCCCTTGCCCTACCTACAAGCCTTAGCTCGCAGGAAGTGGCGCTAGTCTATTACGGACTTTGCTGATATAACATCTGATTTTTATGTTCTCACCTGTGAGTTTTAATGACATCTCATGAAGCAAATGAAGGAAGTAGTGGGCTGCACCGACTACCACTTAGCTCTCTGAGAGCGTTTGAAGTAACTGCCCGTTTGGGCTCTATGACGGCCGCCGCCACTGAATTGTTTGTTACCCACGGGGCTATCAGCAGGCACATTCACTTGCTTGAAGATCAATTTGGAGTCAAGCTGTTGGTGCGTCATGCACGGTCCGTGTCCCCGACCCCAGAAGGCGTGGCATTGGCAGGCCAACTGACCGAAGCATTTAGGCTTATGCGCGAAGCAATTGTCAGATTGGAGCCTGGACCGGCGACACTTTCTTGCTCAGCAACTATCATGACAAAGTGGTTAATTCCAAGATTGGGTGATTTCAAAAGAACCCACCCAGATACAGAGTTCCGCTTGAATATCAGTCATGACGAAGTTGACTTCATACAGGATCAAATCAGCTTAGCAATTCGTTCCAGTATGAAACGCCCACCGTCGGGCGTTGTGATTGAGCCATTAATCCACGAGAAAATTGGACCAGTTTGTCATCGTGATTACCAAGAAAAGCTTGGCATTGCTTCAATTGAATCCTTATTACAAGCACGTATTCTTGAAACAGCCTCACGTCCGAACGCCTGGAAAGAATGGGCCCAGAGTATGGATTTCGGAAACACCCCAGTCGCAGCCCACGAGCGCTATGAACACTTTTATTTGGTGATTGAAGCGGCAGTATCTCAACTAGGAGTAGCACTGGTACCGCTATATTTGGTGGAAAAAGAGATTGCCACAGGACAGTTGGTTGCGCCTTTTGGTTTTATCGATAGCCCTTACTCACTTGACTTGTGGATTGCTCCACACGAACGTTTACGCGATGACGTTCGAAAACTTGCGAACTGGATTTCAAAGGAAATGCATAAGACCATTCTCAATCGAGAAAATTACTTTTAAAAGCGCACGTTCTACAGCGGTGTGGAAGCAACTTATTTTTTAGCCACATTTAAATTCTTTAAATTTTTCACCTATTGGAGTAAGTGGCCCGTTTTGACAAAGATTGTGCATCCCTCTTTGCTGAAGGGCTTGTGCATGTTCATATGCGGGCTTCTGATCCACGAACCAGCGGGATAGCTTCCGTGTTCATCTTCAAACACACCATCGATGACAAAGATTTCCTCGCCACCATAGTGCCTGTGCGGGTTGAAATAGGTTTGTGGCGCCCACCTCACTAACGTTGAACCACTCCCCTGCTGCATCAGCGGCATGACATGGAGTCCGTCAACCAAACCCTGATGCCAAGGTGCAGTGGTCGTATCAATGACTTCACGCACTACTTGATCTGGACCAAGGTGACGCAACTTCACAAATAAAGTGCAGCCAGAATCACTAAATGGCGCATGCGAAGAACCTGGAGGGTTCATGATGTAAGTACCCGCGTGGTAGTCACCACTTTCATCACTGAAAGTTCCGTCTAAAACGAAAATTTCCTCCCCGAGTTCATGATGATGCGCTTGAAACTTAGAACCAGGCTTATACCGAACGATAGAGGTTGCTTTGGCAATCTCGTCACCTTGGCGTTCCAACATCCGCCTCTCAACTCCAGATTGCTTAATTGCAAGGATCTTTCCCAATGGCAGAAAGCGCATGTCCACCTGCTTGCTGTCGTCCCCTATGACTTAGTGTCAATCGGACCAGAAACCTCTTACTACAACGAGGAACAAAAC
>JACCEB010319492.1_pt1 | contig 10167 bp, 11 predicted proteins | sample 7454761 | NCBI WGS metagenome assembly JACCEB01 (sample SAMN15323454, study PRJNA562643) | freshwater metagenome | isolation source: river surface water | place: USA:Blue River Watershed | collected 2017-08-18
GCAAGAGAATGAACATTTCGATCAATAGTGAATGTGACCACAGTTCCATTTGAGTTTAAGAAGGTTAACTCACTTCGAGTTGGACTTACATCAATGGCATTAACAAGTGTGCCTTGGGAACCATTGAAGATACTCGCGAGCTCTGCGTTTCCTTTTTCATTTAATCGGCGACCATCTTGGACGAGGTTAACCACATTTCGAGAGATTTCATTCTGACTCGTTGGTGATCCGTCATAAGTACAATAGGTATATGGAATACCAAGAAACTTTTTCTCTACGCAATTTGGGGCGGTATTGTAAACCAACTCAGTTCTTACGACTGTTCTTAATCCCGTGACCAACTGGCCTTCAGCGACTCCGTCATACCACGCCCTGATTTTATCAATCACTTGGCGATTATCAATGGAGAGACCATTGTTATAGAGGCTTGTGTATCTGTTGCTGCTGTTTCCACTGCTGTTATCTTTACCGCATCCAACAGCACCCAAAATAAGTAATCCAAAAAGTACCCCGTGTAATAGAGTTTTCATATTTCCCCCCTTAAAGGAATTGAACATAGTTTGACCTATTACATCCAAGAATGATGCCAAATTCCATAGAGTGATTTTGGTTAGTTAAGGGTAATTCCCTGTCGAAAGATTAGACAGTGTTGTAAAAGTAACCATCAATCCTTAAAATGTGGCTTTCAGGAGATCCTATGTCTTACACCCTTCTTGGTTCACAAACTTCACCCTTTGTTAGAAGAATTCGCCTTTTGATGGAAAATATTCCCTTTGAGTTTAAAGAGCTCAATATATTTGAAACAGAGGACGCTATCACTTTAAATAAGGTCAATCCTTTAAACCAAATACCGGTGCTATTAGATAATGAAAGACCAATATGGGATTCTCGCCAAATTTTTAATTACATCAATATTATGCATAAGCTCCATAACATGACCTGGGAGGATGAGAATACGCTGACGGCGATTGAAGGAGCGATGAATTCTGGAGTGGCACTCCTTCTTATGAAAAGATCTGGATTAAACATTGAAGAACCCTACATGTACATGAATCGGCAAAAAGAGAGAATTGATTCCGTCATTCACCATATGACTCCTTATATGAAAGAGAGTGGTCGAGAGGAGTGGAATTTTATCACGATGTCTCTTTATTGTTTTTTAGACTGGGCAAGATTCCGAGAGATTATCAAGGTAGAAAAGTATCCAGATGTCATAGCGTTTCTTGAGACCCATGCGACGAGATCAATTGTACAAAAAACGGCGATTCCAAAGGTTTAATAATGAACATGAATAAATATATTGATCACACTGCTCTTAAAGCTGATACCACACTATCTCAAATTGAAAAACTTTGCGGCGAGGCTAGAGAGTATGACTTTTTCTCTGTCTGCGTGAATTCCTATTTTGTAAAAAAAGCAGTTTCACTTTTAAATGGAAGCTCAGTTAAGGTTTGTACTGTCGTAGGATTTCCACTCGGGGCCTCTACCATGGAAACGAAACGCTTTGAAGCGATGAAAGCGGTCACAGAGGGAGCTCAAGAAATTGATATGGTCATCAATGTTTCCGCAATTAAGTCTCAAGACTGGCAATATGTATTAGATGATATGTCTTCACTTGCGAAAGTCACACATCAGCAGGGTGCTCTCTTAAAAGTGATTCTTGAAACATGTCTTTTAACTCAAGAAGAAAAACAAAAGGCCTGTGAATTAGCAGTTAAAGCAGGTGTCGACTTTGTGAAAACCTCAACAGGATTTTCATCTGGTGGGGCAACCATTGAAGACGTTAAACTCATGAGGTCCATTGTTGGGAACTTAGGAGTGAAGGCCAGTGGTGGAATCAGAGACGCAGAAACGGCCAGAAAGATGATTGAGGCGGGGGCCACAAGACTTGGAACAAGTGCTTCAGTTGAAATCGTTAAGGGATTAAAAAGTACGGCGAGTTATTAATTACTCGCCGACCAGTTTTAACATTCTTAATTTACCAATCTTCAAAATCACTTCCTGACCTTTTTCAAGATTCAGTGTATCAGTGGTGTGATTTTCAAAATTTGCCTTCACTGCATTTTGCTGAATAAGGCGCCTTCCCTCTGACTTAGATTTAATGAGTTGTAATTCAACAAAAAGGTCTAAGAGATTAATAGTACCTGACGCTTTAGAAATCGTTTGAATATCATCAGGAATTTGTTTTTTTGAAAATCTTGCTTCAAATTTTTCGCGCTCTTCTTTACCAGAATCTGCACCGTGATAATAACCCGTAATTTCAGCTGCCAATGATTTCTTCGCCTCCATAGGGTGAAGAGATCCATTCGTAATTCCTGCAATAATTCCGTCGACTTCCAATGAAGGTTTTCTTGAAAGAAGAAGATAATACTTCTTCATAAGTTCATCAGAAATGGACATGAGTTTTCCAAACATGTTCGTTGGAGTATCAGTAAGAGCGATATAGTTATCCATCGACTTGGACATCTTATGAACACCATCAGTTCCTTCAATCAAGGGCATCGTAAGAATACACTGCGCTTCTTGCTCATAGGCATGCTGAAGATGTCTTCCCATCATAAGGTTAAAAGTTTGATCAGTTCCACCAAGCTCAAGATCTGCTTTTAGATGAACTGAATCAAATCCTTGTAAAATAGGATAAACAAACTCATGAAGATAAATAGCTTCAGAATTTGTATAGCGCTTACTAAAATCATCTCGCTGAAGGATGGCACCAACAGTGGCCTTTGACATCAATTGAATAAGATCAAGACCAGAGAACTTACCGAGCCAATCTTTATTAAAAACCACATGGGTTTTTGTCATGTCTAAAACTTTACCGACTTGCTCTTTGTAAGTTTGAGCATTCTTCATCACTTCATCAGCTGTAAGAATGGGACGAGTTTTATTTTTCCCCGTTGGGTCCCCAATTTGTGCCGTGTAATCACCAATTAAAAAATAAATTTCGTGTCCAAAGTCTTGGAGAAGTTTTAATTTTTGAAGAACGACAGTATGGCCAAGATGAATATCAGGTCGAGAAGGGTCAGCTCCGAATTTAACCACGAGCGGTTTTTGCTTTTCAAAAGACTTCGTCAGTTTTTTTAAGAGTTCCTCTTCAGGAAGGATCTCAAAAACTCCTCGCTTTAATTCTTTTAATTGATCAGCTGGTGCTACCGTGATACGGGCCATAGGTTCTCCTTTAACCCGTTTATATTAATCGACAGGAATAGTTTCGTGAATCAATTTAACGGCAAATGACGGAAAATCTTTTGCCATTAAGAAAGAGATAGTTCGAGGAGTCTACTTTTCCGATCTTGGCAAAGAGGGTCATCTCCCCAAAAGTCTGAAATTTGGCGACAACATCCACTTCATCATTAGTTAAAATACCATCCGCAATGGCAAACTCCTGGTTGATTTGTACTATAATTTCGTTCTTGGAACGAAGTTGTAATTCAACCTTATGCTCAGAGGTCGTGCATTGAACTTTTGCAGCCAAAGCATTTACGCCCATAAAAGATAAAAAGATTATAAATAGAATGTTCATTTGTCTTCCTTAAGTCTAAAGCCAAGTGTCGCTGTTCCCCTTCCAAGACCATCGGAATAGAGCTCCAAGCGATGGAAATATGTTCCCATAAGTTCCTTCACTTCCACGTCTATGAGCGTCTGTCCTTCAAAGGCCTTCACTTCTTTTAAGATCGAGTTCATGACTTTCTTTTTAAAGCGAGGCACATTATTGACAGTACTTGGAAGACTTAATGAAGGCACTCCATTCAAGATCATTTTATCATCAGTGGCCACTTTCTTCACACTGATCTCAAAATGCGGGACATCCTGAATTTCAATAACCTTTAGTGCAATCATGAGTTTAACAGGAAATCGTAATTCAGAGCGACCGACTAAAATTCGATCACTCCCTTTAAGGGAATAGACGATATCTAAATAAAGTGAAAAAAGATCACCCTTCTCCTCGGCGAGGATGAAAGAGCGCTCAGGGCCGAGTTTAAAATCTTTTCCATTTAAGACTTTATCCCATAATCCATTTTTAATTGTGGCATCAATCAATTCATTGAGAAGCTGTTCACTCACACTAATGGCAAGATTCGCTTTTCTCTCGATGATGGTACGATTCAACTCCCTTAAGGATTTTTGATAAAGATTAGGATCTATTGTTCTTCTCGGATTAACTTTAAATTCTTGGTTCTTGCAGAAATTATTTTCTCTCGTTGGAAGAAATTCACAAAAAAATCCATCCAGCCCTAATTGAAGAATGCCAGTATTGTTCACGAGCATTTCTTTCATCGTAAAGACCGCATTGACCTCTTGAGCAAGTGCGTAATCGAGGGGAAGCTTAAGCTCTTGAGGATTTTCACTGATGATATTTGAAAACCTGTCTCCAAGTTTTACATTTAAAATATCAAGAATGCCTTTTTTAAATGACTCTTTTCTCGAAAAGAGAAAATTCTTAATTTTCTCTTGGTCAAGAGTAACCACTTTGGAACCAATTTTGGCAGAAATCTTTGGCATGAAGAGATCTTTCATCTTGAAATCAATAAGATCTGGATTCTTCGCGATGGTCTCCATCACTTCTTTAATATCAATTTTTTCTAACCGAAGAAGAGCATTCTTTTCATTCAATGAGGTCACCCACCCCATTGGTAAATTTGCAGTCAGTTCTGGACTAACTAAGAATTCAGGAGCGATCAGTTCGATTTTAAAAATGATTGTTTTATTCGCTTCAGCTGTCTTTAACTCGAGGACAAAACTGATCTTATCTGCTCTTAAACGAAGTCCTCGGATGTAATTAATTGTGACATACTCAATTCTTTCTTGCGCCGATGGTCCCGTTCGAAATTCTGAATTAAAATCACTTACGGAGTAACCGAAGTTATCTACAACCACTTTGTAATTTGATTCAAAGAGTTTGATTTTTAAAATCGACTGAAGTGTCCGGATCCAAACCTGCGTATCCTGGGGAACATCATCCAAGAGTGCGTTTAAATCAATTGAAATCGATTTTTTGATTTCTTGGTTGTAAGGATCGCCGAAATTATTATGGCTTAAAAAAATTCGTAATTGCTGGATAAATCCTTGGGATGATTCAAGATCAAACCTAGATTTAAAAATGATATCGTGCTGGACTTCTCTGGCCTTGGCCTCAAGGACAGCTAGAAATAAAAGAGGGATGAAGAAGATTTTCATAAGGGCTGGTATATCATTTTTCTCACTTCCTTAAAGGATGGGTGGGAAAAAATACAGAGCTCATGTTCTCAATAACTTAGCCTATTCTCCAGCCTACTTTTATAAGCCAGGCCTTAAACTCCTGGGCTTTTTTTAAAGGATCTTTTGGTGGGCGAAAGTGACCTTGTTCGGGAAGGATTGCCTCTAAAGGTGGAAGTCCCATAGATTTTCTTCTTAAATCTAAATTTTTTATGTCCTCAATGGGGGTTCTTTTTAATTCTCCATTTTCCCAATCACTACTTGTTCCATAAAGCTGAGGGCGTCCTTCAAAAAAACAGACTCGGTCTTCTAGGTACGCCAAAAGCTCTAAGGGGTAATCACTCTGCCCAGCTGCTATTCTCATTTGAAAGAGGCACTCTTTCATAAAATCTGGCGACGAGATTGAATGCATAATAATAAGCCATGAGAGTCTTACACCTTTGTCGCCAGCATTACTTAAAACAGGAAATCCCATTTGGGAAATAAGCTCAGATAATTTTTCTGAATTAGATAGATGAATTTTTTCCATTTCAGGATGATAAGCATCGTTAAGAACACCCTTTTCAAGTAGAAGGTTTCTCATCTGGTGATCTCTCTCTACCAAAAAATTTAATTTTTCCTCCCACAATGGGTCTATCATTTTAACCTTTAACTGTTGCTCTCAGATTGCCAAGATTTTTGTTCGCTTCTTGAAGACGTTCTAGTAGCGGATGAAATTCACTGTTGTCAGGATTTATATCTTTTTTATATTTTTTTAAAATGGCACTCAAGGATTTTACTAGCTGGGACAATAAACTATGAATAACGAGAAGTTTTTCTATCTCAGTTAACTGACTCGACTTATAACCAATTTCTTTTCCCATTTTGGAGAGATCTCCAAAAAAGTTTAAAGACAACGTATACGCCGCCCCCATAAGTCGATCGACTTGCTGGCCAAACTGTTCGAAATTTTTTGGGTCTTCGTTCTCAGTAAAAAGTTTAAGAAAACTTTTTAAATTTCTCATAACAACGTCTGATTCCTCTAAAAAAAATTTCAAGAAATCATGATCAATTTCGACACCATTATCATCTAGCATAAAAAACCTTAACGAGAGTTGAAGACAAAATAATTTTTTAAACGCTCTGGAGATTTGTTATTTTCTCTGGACCTAAGATAAATATCTGTTGGATACCTTGCAGTAAAATAAGATTGTCCAAATTTAAAAAGTTCAATTGAATGGTTATAGCAAAGTCTTATTTTAATAGGATTCCCTTGGGCATAAAAAAAATAATCAATATGGTTACCCTCAGTATCCATTCCTAGCGTTAAGCATGCCTCACAATTCACCCGATTCATGCGATGCTTATCGGAAATTATATCTCTAGGAAGAGAAAACTTTAGAGAATGATGAAAAATTTGGCCAATAATTGACGTATCCACCCTGTTTTTAAAGAGAGAATTAGCTTAAAATCATTTTGGGGAGTGATCATGAAAATCATTTATTTTGATGGAGTCTGTGGCCTATGCAACGGTTTTGTAGACTTTATACTAAAGATCGATAGAAAAAAAATCTTCAAGTTCTCCCCTCTGCAAGGGGCTTATGCTTCCGCCCACCTCCCAAAGCACCTTACGGAGGATCTGAGTTCAGTAGCCGTTTCCATAGATGGAAGAGTTTACACTAAAGCAGAAGCTGTTACGACGATCCTGACAGAGATAGGCGGACTTTGGAGTTCCATCAAAATAGTCTCCCTTTTTCCCCTCTTTCTACAGAACAATGCCTATGATTTCATCGCCCGTCATCGTTATAGAATTTTTGGTAAGAAAAGTTCATGTCGAATTCCAACTGATGAAGAAAAAGAAAGATTTGTCATCTAAAGGAAATCTTAAGTCTTTGGCCAGAATGCTTCCAGAATCATAATCCATCCTTAATTTCCCCTTGAGTTGTTCAATTTGCGCAGTCTTGAAGGCATAAAGAGTCAAATTTTTTTCGAGGGGAATAAATGAGAAAATTTATAATACTTTTTGCTTTTGCACTTTTATTACTTGCAGATGCAAACGCGATTGATGTCAAGCTTCTTGCGAATAACAAAGAAGCTCTATCAAGAGAACTTAGTTTAAAAGATGTTAATAGTGCAAGAGAATGGGCCCAAGTTCATCACCAGAGAGATCAACTTAAAACTTTCATTCTGAGAGCTCTTTCACAGTCTTTAGTCGAAATAAAAAGAAATGGAAATTTATGTGAATTAGGTCTTATCAATGTTTTAGAAAATAAACTTATGAAAGAAGAAGTTATCGAATCATCCGATGAATTAGAGGAACTTTTTCATTATTTAAGACTAGAAGGACTTATCGATGATCTCTTTTTAAGCATTCTAAAGAAAAGTCATAAAATTAATTTGGCTTTTGAAAGAAATGGAAATCATCCTCTACCGATGAGACCCTTAAACCTTAACACAAGACAAAATGCGGGAATCGATCTCAAAAAGTTTTACTCCGAATTTCAGGCATGGCCTGATGAAAAAAATCGTTGCACCTTGGATTCCTACTGGGAGATGACATCACAACTTAAGTTTAATGGCCCAAAAGATCGTGATCTTCAAATTCTAAAACTTAATTACATGGCGGTAAGAGACGGTGTGATCAATCTTACTCTCTTTAATCGTCTTGAAGTTTTACGAAAAGAAGGAGTACTGGAATGGCCAGTTTATCTAAAAAGATATCTCGATATAGTGACTAACCTCAAAGACAAACTCACTAACGAGCCGGAGTTAAATACGACAAATACTTTTACTGTAGAATACGTGTCACGTAGGCAGGGCCTAACCGCTCGTGAGAATCTTTATCAAAATTATAATAGTACCCAGTTAATGATCTTGGCACAAATTATAGAGCGTACTGCCAAAAGAATGGACGCTCGTCGTGCTTCCCTCCAATGGCAATTCTCAGAAGCACCTAGTCCAGATGATGAAATCTACATTTTATCTCCTATGGAGCAATACCGTGCGGCACTTAAATTACTTCGAAAAGAAATGGCCGAAGTCATGCGATCAGAGGCCTTTAAGAATAAAAATCTTGAGTATGAGCATCTTATTGCAGCTGCCTTTGAGGCTGGGTTTATAAGATCTGAAGAATTAAATTACATTTTACGTTTTGAAGAATTTTGGAACCCATCCGTTCCAAAATGGAAGGCGTACATGAATTTTGCATCCTCTCTGGCCGGAACTGCTGTTTTCTATCTTCCACCTCCTTGGAATTTAATTGGGGCGATTGGACTAGTCTTAACTCAGACAAAAATTGCGAACGGAAATAAAAGGCCTGACGCTGATAATAATTGGAACGTCATTATTTAAAAGGAAAAAAATTATGAATACAATCATTTTAATTTGCCTAGCTTTTAGCTTCAATACACTTTTTGCAACCCCTGTTTTAGACACACTCGTAAGACGAGAAGGATCGGTAAGAACAATCATTAAAAAAAATGAGATGATTCATTTATTAGGTAATGATTCTTTTGACGGTAAATATTTTAAAATTGTTTTAAAAAAATCAAATGAAGCTATTTCCTTTCATGACCCAGACAAGAATCTCGTTCTTAAGGCCGCTAGCGTTTATTATCATCTCAATAAATCGAGAGAGTTTTGGATGAAAGACATGCAATTTGCAAAGATTCAAGAAATGCCAAAAATCACGGTAAGACTAGAGTTAACAAATCAATTTGATGAATTCGGTCACTTTGCTAATGATAATAGGGCGCCTCAATTCAACAATGCCCTCTCCATCCCAAGTGGTCAAACACCCGACTGGGTGCCTGAGGACAGAAGAGATAGCTGGAATAACGAGATTTGGTTTCGACCGGTGAAGAAGATTTTAACAAAGGATTTAGGAAACTTAGGACCAAATCCCATGACAGTTGCCCTTCAAGCACTCCAAAACCCTCTTATTGATTATATCCAGAATCAATTTAATGTTCGGCTTATGGAAGAATTTTTCTATCCCTCTTATGTGAATCGTCCTCTTCACGAAGATCTTATTCGCTACGCTGGAACTTACGCTTTGATGAAACTTATTCTTCATGGCTCGAAATATGCCGATCGACTTTTTTTAGATAAATACTACTATTTGGATGCGGCCTTTGTTCCTGAAATTGCCTATCATGAATTCGCCCACATCGTTTTGAGTGATAGGTTAGAAATGTCTCATTCGACACCGGTGAATGAAGGGATGGCAGATTATTTTGCCGCTGTACAATCTCGCACGAGAAAAATCTATGCAAGGGTTAAGGGACACAGTAACTCCCGCTATAAAGATAGAGATGAAAAGAAAAAATATACTCATTGGGATGAGGCCACAAGACTTGCCACTTCCGATTTTACTCTCTCTGTTCTCTGGGACGTACGAGAGGTGTTGGGAGAAAACTATGGAGACAAAGTTGTTTTTCATGCCCGACATTTCTTAGAGACTAAATCTTCAACTATCAGTGAGGGTCTTCTTAGGGCCATCTTATATGCGTGTGAAGAAAAATGTGAATTTCCTCGTAGGGATAAACTTATTCTCTATGAAACTTTTTCTAAGAAAGGTTTCTGATAGAGGGCCTTAAGTTTTCTTAAGGCCATATTTACTGCTCCTCTAATTTCTTCCGGAGTTATAAATAAACATAAAAGAGCGATCATGTACCATTCAAAAAAGGGAATGGTCATGACATACTCTATTCCCAAATGAAAAATGATTCCCAAAAAAATAAGAGGTTTTCTAAACTCAGAAAACCAAATCAAACTACCTAGGGTCACTTCTATAATGAGTGTTCCCCAGGTTGCAAACTTCAGGAAAGTTTCTGAATCCAAAAGAAAAGGAATCGCATTATTAGTGAAAGACTCAAGCCTAGTGGCATAGTAAACGGCGGTTCCATCAACCCAGGTATCGCCCTTTAACTTATGCCAGGCAGTCCAAAGATAGATAACTGATACTTGAAGCTGGATGAGTCTCGTACCCCA
>JACCEB012153571.1_pt1 | contig 10165 bp, 8 predicted proteins | sample 7454761 | NCBI WGS metagenome assembly JACCEB01 (sample SAMN15323454, study PRJNA562643) | freshwater metagenome | isolation source: river surface water | place: USA:Blue River Watershed | collected 2017-08-18
GTTTGAACGAGATGTGGTTGCGGCCGCTGATCTGCCAGAGGCAGGTGATGCCGGGCTTGATCGAGAGCCGCTTGCGGTAGAGCCAATCGTAGCGATCGACTTCCTCGGGGATAGGCGGACGGGGGCCGACGAGGCTCATTTCGCCGAGGAGGACGTTCATCAGCTGAGGCAGTTCGTCGATGCTGGTCTTGCGGATGAAGTGGCCGAGGGGCGTGATGCGCGGGTCGTTCTTTATCTTGAAAACGGGGCCGTCCATCTCGTTCAGATGCGCGAGTTCGCGCCGACGTTTCTCGGCATCGATGAACATCGAGCGGAACTTGTAGAGGTGGAAGATGCGCTTGTTCATCCCGACGCGTTTCTGGATGAAGAAGATCGGGCCGGGGCTGGAGAACTTGATCGCGAGGGCGACGAACGCGAGCAGCGGGCTCAGCAGGACGAGCAGGGTGAAGGAAACGACGATATCCATCACGCGCTTGCCGAGGAGCTGCAGGAGCATCTGTTCGCGAAACAGCGTAATGACGTGGTCGCCGTCGAACTTCTCGAGGTGGAGACGTTCGAGGAATTTCGAACCGGCCGCATCGGGGAAGAGCCGGACGACGATGCCGAGTTCCTCCGCGAGCCGGACGAGGTCGAACACGGTGGCAACGTGTTCCCGGATCGGCAGGCAGACGATCATTTCGTCGACCGAGCCCTGTTCGAGGATCCGTTGGACCTCCGACAGCTGGCCGACGACCGGGGCGATCTTGGTTTCCGGGGGCGGGGTGCCGACGGTCGGCTCGGCGACAAAGCCGACGATCTTGTAGCCGAGTTCGGGCAGCGCCTCGATGCGCGCCGCCATGCGCAGCGCCTCGGCGTTGTGGCCGATGATCAGCAGGTGGCGGTAGTTGTAGCCTTGGCGCCGGGCCGTTGTCAGCAGGGCGCGGGCGCCGATGCGGCTGAGCATCGCCAGAACGGTGGCGCCGGCCCAGAAGAGAACGATGACCTTGTTGTTGACGCGGCCGAAGTCGAAGGCGGTGCTGACGACGATCAGCAGGAACGCGGAAACCGACGTCGCTTTGAGCACGTCGAAAATGTCGTCCTTGAGCGTGGTGAATCGGTTGGTCTGATAGCTCACCAGCCGGTTGAAGATCATGATCCAGCCGACGATCAGAATCAGCATCCCGAAGGAGTCGGCGGGTTTGTAGGCTTCGCGCAGGATCTGCTGGATGGGCTGCCCGGCCGGACTGCGTCCGCGGGCGACCAGGTCGATCACGGCAAGGAGGGTCCCGTAAAGGATCGCCTGATCGAGGCCGCGCAGGGCGTGGATGAAGAGCTTGTGGCGTAGCCGAATCATTGGACCGAGGGGAGCGCGGGGGCGATTTTCTTCCAGGAGCGGACGAAGGCCGCGACGTCGCGGGGCAGGGCGTGCCAATAGGCTCCGGGATAGGTTTCTTTGATGTAGGCGAGCAGATTGGCGTAGTGATCCATCACGGTGGTCCCGCCGGCCGATGTCACGGGCCCGAGGTGAAGATAGTCGGGATGGACGTTGACCAATACCATGCCGCCCTGCCGGACCACCCAATCCAGTTTGTTTTTCCAGATCGTTCCGGCGGATTCCTGGAAAATCATGAAGAGGGTCGAATCCTGCGGCAGCGTGTAGGGCAGCTCGACGTATCCCGGCTTTTTTGCGGCCGACCCGGCCGGGGAATCGACCCAGAACGGAAAGATGGTGTGGGCTGCGTCGGGCTGCGGCTCGAAAGGGTCGGTATCGAACGTCGACGCGTCGTATTCGGCGTCGAGGTCGTGCAGCCAATCGAGATTGTGGTACATGAAGCCGGAGCGGAACCCGACCGCCTGCCACTCCGAAAGGTAGCGGTTGATCTGGCGGGCGTGCTGCCGGAAACCTTCCCGACTGTCGTAGAGTTTGCCGTCGTGCTTCAGGTCATGCACCCCGACTTCGAATCCCCGTGCCTCGAATTCCCGGCGGAGGGTGGGCGAGACGCGGTAATCGCCTTCCGGGATGAAATTGAAGGAGGAGCGAAACCCCAGTTTCGCTTCCCGGTTCGCCAACTCGGCGCAGCGGGCCAAGCCGCGCTGGCCTTCGACGTCGTGAGTGAGGACCACGGCGAACTGTTTGCCGCCCGGCCAGCCGGGCCAGTCCGCGGGCGGCTTCGCCGTCGCCGGATTGATCGGCCAAATCCCGCTCGATTTCCTGGCAATCCGCCGCGCGACGATCCGGCGCAGCGCGATGCGCAGAGACCACGGCAGCAGCGGTTTGACCGCATAGTACATGCGGTTCTTCAGCATCGTTGGCGGCGGGCTCGGAAGGTGGCTGGCACGGGCGGATTCTCGGGACGAAACCGAAGCGGTTGAAACCCGATAGTTCACGTCGACACAAGCAGTTCTTGGTGCAGGCGCGCCGGAACGTAGTGCTTGGTCTTGTTCATGACGACGCCGAGATTCGACTTGGTGCTGCGGAGCAGTTCCGCCGCGCGGCGGGCGATTTCCAGATTCGTTTTCTCCGACTCCACGACGAGCAGGGTCATGTCCATGAAACTCGACAGCCGCGGGGTGATGCTCACCTGGCTGACCTGCGGCAGATCGAAGATGATATAGTCGAAGTCGCTGGCCTTGAGCTTGGGCACGATCTTCGAGAAACGCAGGGGCAGGTGGCGCGACAACTCGTCGTTGTTCTTGCCCTCGGTCACCACGTACAGGTTGTCGTCGACGCGCGCGGATTCCCGCGACTGCATGAGCTCGTCGAGCTCGCAGCGGGGGCGTCCGTCGGAGAAGTGCTGGGACGTCGCGTTGCCCGTCGTGAGATCGACCAGCAGCACGTGGCCGTCGCCGGTTTCGGAAAGGCTGCGCGCCAATCCGTTCGCGATCGAAGTCACGCCGGCGCCGGGCGACACACTCGTGACGGCCACGAGCTTGGGTTTGTGGGTGAGACCCTTGCTTTCGAAGTGGGCGATCAGCCGGTCGCGCAACGTCTCGTGGAAGATCCTCGATTCCTCCGCCAGACCGCGATCGAGAAACTGGCGGGGCTCGACGGCGGCATTTTTGGCCGATTTGCGCCCGAAGCGCAGCAACTCCCGCAGCGAACGTTTCCGGCGGCGGAGGTGCGGAATTTCCAGGAAGAGCGGGGCCTTCATCTGCAGGCTGATGTTTTCCGCCCGGCGGATGCTGTGGTCGAACAGCAGCTCGAGCGCCGCGGCCCACGCGAGGCCGAGGACCAGGCCGCCGGCGGCGAGGCCGCCGGCGATCTTGTAGATTTTCGTATAGTCCGGGAACGGCGCCGAGGGCGACTGGATCACGCCGATGTTGGAGACCTTGCCGTTGCCGAGGGTCTCGTTGATCCGCGCCTGTTCCAGCGCGGCGGCGTAGTAGCGGAAGTTGCCCTCGTCCAATTCCTTTTTCCGAACCAAGGCCGTGATCGTGCCCTCGAGCTGGTCGACTTTCGCCGCATCGGCGCGGACGACATCGATTTGGGAATTGAGCGCCTTGATCCGGGCCTGCAGCGCGGCGATCTGGGTGATGACGTTCACCGGATTGAGATCGGGGGTGAGGTTCGGGGTCGCCTGCACGGGTGCCGTCGGCGGGGGCGGCGCGGAGACGCGGATCAGTTCCGGGTAAGCGACCAGCAGCGCATTCTTGGCCGCTTCGGCCTTCTCGATCTGGGCCCGCAGTTCCTGGACGCGCGGGCTCTCGGGTTTGAACTGCGCCAGCAGGTTCTGCTCGGCCAGCTGGAGGCTGGCGAGACGCTGCAGGGCCACCTTGTATTCCTCCAGTTTGCCGGGCGGCAACGGCGCCGCGTTGTCCGCCTTCGGCACCTCCAGCTTCGGTTTGTCGGGATTGCGCTTGTTGATCTCGTCGAGGATCGCGATCTGGGCCGCGAGTTCGGCCTGCGCCGAGAAAATCTGGTCCCGGATCTTGTTCAGGTGGTCGATGTACGCCTGCTTGGTGGCGTCGAGTGAAACCACGCCGGCCTCGAGGCGGGCCTTGCGCAGATCCGCCTCGGTCTGGGCCAGTCGCGAGCGGAGCTGGTCCGTTTCCTGAACCAGCGTGTCGAGCGACATGCCGGTGCTGCGGTGCGTCTCGACGTGCAGTTTGAGGTAGCGTTCGACGACTTCCCTCAGGATCGGCTGCACGACCTCCGCGTCGGGGTGTTCCAGGGAAACGTGCATCACGCTGCTGCGGGCGGGCACGCTCACGCTGAGTCCGTTGCGCACCAAGCCGATGGCCTTCGCCAGCTCTTTGCCGCCGCCGGCCTTGGCCAGGATTTTTTCCGCGCCCACGGACTCCGCCACCTTGTACGCCAAATCGGCGCTCAGGATGATTTCCTTTTCACCCGTCATGATGGTCTCGCCGCGCTGGTCGGGCGATTTTGCCGAGGCGTCGCCCTGGTTCGGGCCGAGCGATTTGCCCTCGGTGATGACGAAACGCACGAACAGCTTCGCGACCGAACGGAACGGCGGCCGCATCGTCTTGTAGACGACACCGGCGGCGATCACGCCCACCAGGGTGCAGACCAGAATCTTCCACTTGTGCCGGAAGAGGATGTAGTAAATGTCACCGATCTTGAAACTGGATCCGCTTTCGGCGGTGGCGGGTGCATTCATGGCGGGAGATTAGGCGGCGTGCCGGTAGAGCGCGAGACCGATCAGGCGCGCGACCGGGCGGGGCAGGCGGCGGACGATGCGGGCGGCCCAGCCGCCGCCGGGCCGGGCGGCGGTGCAGCGGCGGGTCCGCCGGTCGAATCGGTAGTAGCGCACGCGCCGTTCGGCCGCGCCCCAGGAACGTTTGTACCGGCGGAGGCCTTCGTTGGCGGTGTCGGTGCGGCCGAAATCGAAGGTCTCGTATCCCCTTTCGGAATACCAGGCGATCGCGTTCCACATCACGAGATTGTTGGCGCGCAGCGACTGGAACGCCTCGTCCGAGGCGCCGAACTTGTAGATCGCGTGGCGGCCGCGATGGAGGAAGACCGCGCTCGCCACCACGCGGTCGCCGTGGCGGGCCGAAACGACCTGGCCGGCGCCGGCGGCGAGCACGTGCCGCCGCAGGTTCGCGAAAAACGCGAACGGCTGGGGCGGGGTGCCGTGGCGCTGCCGGGTCAGGCAATGCAGGGCATAGTAGTCGCGCATCGCTTCCGCGCCGGACGAAAACTCGATCCGCAGGCCGCCGCGTTCCGCCTTTCTCACCGCCTGGCGCACGGCGCCGTCCAGTCGCGCGAACACCGCCGCCTGATCCTGTTCCAGCCGCAACTCGTGGCCGAAAAATTCGTCCTGTGCCGGGGTCGACTCGGCCATCGCGCCGGGGTCCCGGAACTCGCAGTAGCGCCAACGCCGGGCTTCGCTTTCCGCCAAGGCGCGCTCGACCAGCGCGGTCCGCGCGGCGGCGTCGCCGAGGATGCGGCATTCGTCCGTGAACGGCAGGGAGATTCCGCGGCGCGGCGTCAGCCACGTTTTGGCTTCCACCAAAGGCAGGCAGCCGACGACGGCTTCTCCGCGCATGGCCAGCAGGCCCAGGGGACGGAACGCATAGGTCTCCGCGAGCACGCGCAGCCACGCGGCGGAATGGAATGAGGTCGCGTCCGGGAAGGCGTCGAGCGACCGTTCCCACGCCGCATCGAGCAGCGGATCGACTAGCGCGACGGAATTCACGGCACGGCGGCGGCCGCGGCGGGCGACAATTCGGCGACGACGGACTTCAGGGCCTGCGCGGCCGCGGCGACTTGGGATTCCTGCAGCTCCGGGTACATCGGCAGCGAAACGACTTCCTCCGCCCAGCGTTCCGTGACCGGCAGGCTCGCCCGCGATACGGCGTGCGCCGCGTACGCGGGCTGCCGGTGCACCGGGATCGGGTAGTGGATGCCGCAACCGATGCCGCGCTTGGCCATTTCGGCGATGACCCGGTCGCGTTCCCGCACGCGGACGACAAAAAGGTGGTGGCTGGATTCGCCGGTGCCGCGGATTTCCGGCAGCACGATGCCCGGGGTGCCGGCGAGGAGATTCCGGTAATGTTCGGAGTGCGCCCGGCGGCGGCTGTTGCCTTCGGTCAACCGCCGGAGCTTGATGCGCAGGACGGCGGCCTGCATTCCGTCCATCCGGGAATTCCAGCCGATTTCGAAATGATTGTATTTGGTGCGCTGGCCGTGGTCGCGCAGGACCCGCAGGCGGTCCGCCAAGTCGGCGTCGTCCGTCGTGATCGCGCCGGCTTCGCCCATCGCGCCGAGATTTTTGCCGGGGTAGAAACTGAACGAACCGGCGCGGCCGAGACTGCCGGCTTGGCGGCCCCGGTAGGTCGCCCCGTGGGCCTGCGCCGCGTCCTCGATCACGGGAATGCCGTGCGCGCGGGCGATCCGCAGGATCGGATCCATGTCGGCCACCTGGCCGTATAGGTGCACCGGGATGATCGCCTTGGTCCGCGGGGTGATGGCGGCGGCGAGCAATTCGGGATCCATCAGCGAAGTCCGTTCGTCCACGTCGACAAAGACGGGCACGGCGCCCGCGTGGCTGATGGCTTCCGCGGTCGCAATGAAGGTCGCGGCCACCGTGATCACCTCGTCGCCCGGCTTGATGCCGAGCGCGAGCAGGCAGAGCCAAAGCGATTCGGTGCCGTTGCCGACGCCGATGGCGAAACGCGTGCCGCAATAGCGGGCGAAGTCGGTTTCGAACTCCGCGACGTACTTGCCGCCGGCGAACGCACTGTCGTCGATCACCGCGGCGATACCGCGTGCGATTTCGTCGCGGATGGGCGCGTGCTGCGCCTTGAGATCAAGAAACGGGACCTGCATGGGAACGGGGTTCAAGCTGGCGGATGATTCGCGCGGGATTGCCGACCACCACGGCGCCGTCGGGCACGTCGGCGGTCACCACGCTGCCGGCGCCGACCATGGCGCCGGCGCCGATCGTGATGCCGCAGAGAAGGGTCGCGTTGGAGCCGATGGAGGCGCCCCGCTTGACAAGAGTGGGCAGGCATACCCAGTCGGCGTCGGTCTGGGGTTTCCCGTCCGCGGTGGAAGCGCGCGGGAACCGGTCGTTGGTGAACATCACGCCGTGGCCGATGAACACGTCGCTCTCGAGGGTGACGCCCTCGCAGATGAACGTATGGCTGGAAATTTTGCAGCGGTCGCCGATCCGCGCCCCTTTCTGGATTTCGACAAAGGTGCCGACCTTCACGTCGTCGCCCAGCGTGCAGCCGTAGAGGTTCGTGAACGCGTAAATCTTCACGCGGGCACCCATGACGACATTGGGGGCGATCAACTGCAGGGCGGAGTTCATGCGCGAGCGGCGAAGGGCCGGTTCAGGCCTGCGCCCGATAAGCCGGCCGGCCGGCGAGCGCGGCCGGAAGATTCACGGCGGCGCCCTGCTGGCGCAGCGATTCGGACGAAGCTTCCAGAATTTGCACCACTTCCAGGCCGGCAAGGCCGGGACTGATCGCGGCCGCGCCGTTCACAATGCAGTCGACGAAATGCTGGCACTCGGTCCGCAGGGGTTCGTCCTGTTTCAAATACGGCGAATAGGTATCGCCATAGTGGTAGGCGTAGTGAAACGCGGCGAAACTGTCGTAGTGCGGCGGCCGTTCCACGCGGACATCGAACACCTTGATTTTTTCCTGCTGGGCGACGTCGTCGTAAACGATCATCCGCTTGCTGCCGACAATCGTCATCTCGCGCACCTTGCGCGGATCGTGCCAGCTGCTGTGGATAATGGCGGTCCGCTGCTGCGAAAACTGGAGGCTGAGCGAGGTCACATCCTCGATTCCCGGCGTCACGTGGGCGGCACCGCGGCAATTCACGCTCAGGGGCAGTTCGCCGATGATGTGCAGGATGATCGAGATGTCGTGCGGGGCCATGTCCCACGTCACGTTTATATCCTTCTGGAAAAGTCCGAGATTGAGGCGCCGCGCGGAAATGTAGCGGAGTTCGCCGATGTCGCCGCCGGCGACGATTTCTTTGATCCGCCGGACGGCCGCGGAATAAAGGAAGACGTGGCCGACCATCAGCACGAGACCCTTCGCCTTCGCCAGCGCGATCAGTTCCTCGCATTCGGCCGACGATGAGGCCATCGGTTTTTCGATGAAGGTGTGTTTGCCGGCCAGCAGCGAGGCCTTCGCCAGGGGAAAATGCGACCGCACGGGAGTCGCGATCACCACCGCGTGAATCGCCGGATCCTCGATCACTTCGCGGTGGCTCGTGGTGCCGCCGACTTCCGGGAAAAGTGAACGCAAGTGCGCGAGTCTCTTTTCGTCCAGATCGCAAACGGTCCTGACGCCGCAGTCCGGCAGCGCCCGCAGATTTCTCACCAAGTTAGGGCCCCAGTATCCGAGACCGATGACCCCGACTTGGATTTGCATCAGGAACTGCCGTTAGGATTGCTTCTCGAGCTGCAGGTGCCGGCGGGCGTTGCGGCCGAGTTCCAAATCGATGAGGGTGGCTTCGCTGCGGCCGAAATGGGCGAAGCGTTTGCGGCAGGCCGCGAAAATTTCCTGTCCGAGCACCACGGGCGTCATCAGAATGATCCACAAATCCATGGCGAGGGATTTTTCGCGGGCATAGCGGACGTCGAGCCGCACCATTTCGTCGAAGGTCGTGGAATTCTTGCCTGAAACCTGCCACAGACCGGTGACTCCGGGCAGGGCGTGAAGGCGGCGCTTTTGCGCGGCCGAGTAGTGATCGTACTCGTACGGGATGCAGGGGCGGGGGCCGACGACCGACATATCTCCCAGCAGCACGTTGATGATCTGGGGCAATTCATCCAAGCCGCTGGCGCGGATGAACCAGCCGCCGGTGATGAGGCGTTTGTCCCCGCGGCCGTCGAGTTTCTGCATGGGACTGTTCGTGTTGATCAATTGGGCAAAGTGCGCCTGGTGGCTGGAGGTCGAAGCGCCCACATGCATCGTCCGGAACTTGTACATCTTGAATCGGCGGCCGCAGATTCCGACTCGCTCTTGGCGGTAAAAGATGGGGCCCGGAGAGGTAAGCCCGACAATGATGGCGACGAAGAGGCTGGTGAGGCCGAGGAGCGGCAGCGCGAACAGGCAGAAAACGATATCAACCAAGCGCTTGCCGGGATACGTCGGGGGCACGTGATACGTGACCGCAGTCGGGCTGGCGTTGAGCGGAGCGGGTTCCATGACGGACAAATCAGGCAAAGGAGTGTTGGGTGAAGGCAGAGCGGCGGAGCGCTTGGGCGCCCACCGTCGAGCCGAGGCACGAGAAAGTGCCTAAATTAATGTGGTAGATAAACTTGATGCCCTGGCTGCGGCCTCCGCGCACTTCCGACTTCTCCCCTTGGCCGATCTCCACGTGGCGACGCGTGGACAGATCAAGGAGGCGGGTTTGGGTGGGCATGGATTGAGTGTAAAAAGGAAGAGAGGAGAGCAGTTCCCCGGCCACGTTAAGGCAAAAAATCGGCTTCAAACTGTTGGAACTGCTCAGGTTCATTAGCGCGGCGATAGAGGCTTCCATTTACCGGCAAATTACAAGCCTGTGCAGTAGGCGGCTCATACTGAGTAAATCTCTCTAGATCTAGGTGGTGGCGGCACCTAAGGCATAGGTAATCCTACGCGCGATTGTGCGGCAGTTGGCGGTGCGGAGTGCTTTTAAACGCAATAATTGTGTGTGAGCTGGGTCGAATTTGCCGTCGGTGCGATCGGTGTCGCAGCTTGAAATCCGAGCCGGCGACGGCCTTGGCGGCGCCGAGCGGGCGCTTTCTTGTATCGGCTTTGCGGTGACGCCGGCCGGTTGTATCGGATCTGCTGGGACGAGTCGGCGTGCCCGCCCTCCTCTGGGAATCGACAGTACAGGGGCGAGCGCCGGGTCGCGCGGGGCCGGGCGCCGCGCGGCAAAAACCGGCGCGAGGCGTGCGGTGGCCGCGGTCAATACTTGTTTGGGAAAAGATTTGGCTGCCTGAGTGTACGCAAGATACGTAGGATGAACAGGATTGCGGCGATTACGTAGCGGCGGGCAGGGTGACCTCGGGAGGCCGTTTTTTCCCGGTTGGGACCACGTTGGCGAAAACTTGCGGCCTTTTGTGCGGGTTCCGTGCCATGGGCAGCGTGATCCGTTGTCCCCATGGCCGGCCGGGGAGAGCTGCCGGCTGCAATCTTCGGCCCGTTCCCGGGCGGTGTGCCGGGCTAGGGGATCGGATCCGAGGGGGCCGTGCACGGCCCGTGCATCTAAACA
>JACCEB010211679.1_pt1 | contig 10163 bp, 10 predicted proteins | sample 7454761 | NCBI WGS metagenome assembly JACCEB01 (sample SAMN15323454, study PRJNA562643) | freshwater metagenome | isolation source: river surface water | place: USA:Blue River Watershed | collected 2017-08-18
AATAAAAGAGGCTATATTAAATAATAATCCAATTGAGAATAAATTAAATGTAATAATAGTTGTATCTAATCCTTGTTTATATGCAAGAAGATATATATTAGCTAGAGAATTTATTAAAAGAATTGAGAATGATAATAATGTTATATTATATGTAGTTGAATTAGTTTATAATAATCAAAAATATATATTAACCGATAAAAATAATAAAAATCATTTACAATTAAAAACAGATATACCAATTTGGCACAAAGAAAATATGATAAATTTAGGTGTAAAATATTTATTACCAAAAACATGGAAAGCATTTGCTTGGATAGATGCTGATATTGAGTTTGATTCACCTACATGGGCACAAGATACACTAAAATTATTAAATGGAAGTTATGATATAGTACAAGTTTGGTCTCATGCTATCGATATGGATCATAAATTATTAGGTATGAGTGTTTTTAATAGTGCTGGTTATCAATATACAAAAAATAATAATAATTATAATTTATGTAAAGGTGTTAACTATTGGCACCCTGGTTTTGGATGGGCTATAACACGTAAAGCATATGAAAAAATTGGTGGTTTATTTGAAGTAGGAATATTAGGTTCAGGTGATAATATTATGATGTTAAGTATTATAAATAATGGATTAAAGGCAATTAATAATGAATCAAATGATGGATATAAAAAAGCAATATTAGATTTTCAAAAAAAAATTAGTACTTTAAGATTTGGTTATGTTCCTGGAGTAATTAGACATTTTTTTCATGGATCTAAGAAAAATAGAAAATATACTGAAAGATGGAAAATATTATTGGATCATAATTTTGATCCAAATATACACTTGACTACTGATAAAGTTGGAGTTTTAATACCAACAAAAGATTGTCCTACTAAATTATTAGATGATATTTTAAATTATTTTAAAGAAAGAAATGAAGATGAATATTTTATCTAATTTTTTTTATTTATAAAAATATTTTTATAAATATTTTTATTTAAGCATATATCAAATTATTATAATTAATAATATAAAATGTCATCATATAAAGTTATACTTGATAATGGTTGTCAAGGGGAAGTTAAACCAAGTGCATATCTATTTACACTAGCCATGTGTATTTATTCAGGAACATATATTTTTAGTAAAATTATAAATTATATTGAAAGTAATTATAAAAATAATGATAGTAGTAATAAACAAGATAATAAAGATAATAATATCTTTAATAATAAATCTAGTTTTGATTTTATAAATAAATTTAATAAAAGAATTTATGAAGAAAGTGATGATGAAGACGGAGAAGATAATTTTAAATCACAATCAGAAATACTAGATATGTATTGTAATTATTATAAAGATTTAATGCCAAAAACATTAAATGAGCGTATGCAATTTTATGAAACTTATACACTAACAAATATTACTAAATTCGATCCATTTACTGACTTTGTTATTAAAATTAATGGATCCAACTTTTTTAAACTATTTCAAGATCTTAAAGATATTGAATTTAATAATTTAAAAACACCATTTATTAATGATTTTAAACGAGCAATTGATTTTACCACAGTCGATCTTATTAAAGAATTTAACGCTGCAACTGGTTATAATCATTCAGATGAAATTATTTTAGTATTTAAATCTTATTATCATGATACAGATGATGAATTACATCCTAGATCAACATTTAATGGAAATGTAAATAAAATTCTTAGCGCAGTATCCAGTTTTGCAGCTGTAAGATTTCAAAAATATCTTCATGAATTTGATGAAGAAAAATATAAAAATATTTGTGATAATATTTGTTTTGTCGCAACTCATATAATTTTTCCAAATGACAATGAATTAGTTAATTATTTTCTATGGAAATCAAAATATGTATGTTTTAATAACTTTGTTAATGAAATGTATAATTATTACTTTGAATCAAATCAAAAATGTACATATACTAATAAAGACATTAATATTACTCAAGATAAAATCAGACGTCTTTTAATTGAACATAAAGTAGATGTTAAAGATTATAATTTATATTTACAAAATGGTGTATTTATAAAACGTCAACTTGAAAAGGTAACAACTAATTATTGTAGTATTTGGCAAAATAAATATACACGATTTGTATTACCAAATATTAAATGTAATTCAAGTTATATTGATTTAATTAAATGTAAAAACTTTAATACTGAAGAATTTAATGATGTAGATATCGAAATGATATCACGTATTTAATTATTTATAAAAATATTATTTTTCTTTATTTATTCTTATATTAATGACTGTTAATAAAATATTACAAATACTTTCTACTAAACAACATCAATTACCTTATAATAATTATAAATTGAAATCATATATAAAATCTATTCAACGTGTTGATAAAGTAAATTCATATATTAATAATAACGTAACTAGATCTTGGTTTTGGGCAAATGAACTAAGAAGTATTTATAAAGTTGCAACACCAAATTTAACAACAAATAAAGTTATTTCTGTCGTATCTTTTGGAGGAGGTTTATATGGTACTGTAGATCCTACAACTGGTATATTAACTAATGGTGATGTTCAAAGTTATTGGACTTCGATTGGTATATCTAGTAATAATATGCCAAAGGTTGTTGTTAAAACTATAGATGGTGCAACTAATTCACCTAATAGTGATTTTGGAGCAACTGTTGAAAATACAATTGATATTCAAACAATTGGTGCATTTTGTCCAAGTTCAAAATTAACTATTGTTTTATATATATCTCCAAATAGTTTATCACAATTTGTTAATATATTAACTGCTATATTAAATTCACCTACTTATAAACCAAATGTTATATCGATTAGTTGGGGGTTAGCCGAAATATACTATTCTTCTAGTTTATTAACATCTATTAATAATTTATTATTAAGTGCTGTAAATAGTGGTATTAATGTGTGTGCTGCTACTGGTGATTATGGATCAAATGATGGAGTGGGTGGTAGTGGAAATTATGCTGATTTTCCAGCATCAAGTCCGAATATAGTTGCATGTGGTGGTACTAAATTAATTTGCCCAAACTTAACATATGATAGTAGTACTACAGAAACAGCTTGGAGTAGTGGTGGAGGAGCTGTTAGTGCTTATTTTTCTAAACCTACGTATCAATCAGCATTATCGACATTAAAGAGATCAATTCCTGATATGGCACTTGATGCTGATCCAAATACAGCTGTAATATATCTAATTAATGGATCTTATTATATTATTGGTGGAACTAGTATAGTATCTCCTGCAATGTCTGGATATTTAGCATCTATAAGTACAAATAAATTCGCAAATACTATACTTTATAATAATAAAACTAGTTTTAATGATATAGTATCTGGTAGTAATGGTGGATATAATGCAACAATTGGTTATGATAATTGTACTGGTTTAGGATCTATTAAAGGAGATTTATTAACTATTGCATTTAATACAGCTGCAAATATTTTAGTATCTAAAATAGTAATATCAAATAGATCACCTGTATCTTTAAAAGTAAATACAACTATACAATTAACAACAGTAATATCTCCTGCAAATGCAACAAATAAATCAGTAACGTGGACTAGTTCTAAACCAACAACTGTATCAGTTAGTTCTACAGGTGTAATTAGAGGTGTTAATATAGGAACTGCAACTATAACAGTTAGAACAGTTGATCAAAATAAAACAGCAACTATAATAGTTAATGTTAAAAGATAAATATTAGCGTTAAAACTTTTATTATATAATATATATATATATATATTATGAATACTAATGACTCTTCAGAACTAATTTATAATTTTGATTATATTAATGAATATTTAAATATTGCAAATATTAAGATTTATAAATATACATCACAAAATAATAAATATAAATTAGTATTTTTACAAGAAACATTAAGTGCTACAAAATTTAAAGATGTTAAATTAAATAATACTTGTATATTTACAAATAAATACAATCATAAAAATATAAAAAAAGAAGGATATAATTATATTTATATTAGTACAATGATAATTAATTTTACTATTAATAATGATGATATGATATCTCCTGAAAAAATGTTTGAAATAATTTAATAATTTATAGTTAACTTAATAACTTTTTAGTTATATATGATAATTGCTCTATCTGGTAAAATAAATTCAGGTAAATCTACCGTTGCTAATATTTTTAAAGATAATAATTTTATTATAGATTCTTTTGCAAAGTCAGTAAAAGATATTTGTTGTATTATTTTTGGTTATGATAGAGAAAAAATAGAAGGAAGTAATAAAGAAGATAGAATGTGGAGAGAAAGTATTGATATTAATATATCTAGATTACTTGGTTATAATTTTACTCCACGAGATGCTATGATAAAAGTTGGAACTGATTTTGGTCGAAATATGATACATCCAAATATTTGGATTGAAAGTTTATTTAATAGATATAATAGTCAAGATAACATTTTAATAACTGATCTCAGATTTATAAATGAATACCAAGAAATTAAAAAAAGAGGAGGTATTGTTATTAGAATTAATAGATTTAATAATATTAATCATAATAATCATATTAGTGAATGTGAATTAGATGATTATAAATTTGATTATATTATTGATAATAATGGGTCTATTGAAGAATTAAAAGAAAAAGTTATAAATATAATTAAAAATTTATCTTAATCAATTTAAGTAAGTATTATAATATATTAGTATATATTATAATGGTTCGTATAAGTAAAAATTACTATAAAAATTACATGTTCATTAAAAATCAACTTAAAGAAGATTTATATGATGAAATATTCAATGAATTGGAACATAAAATAACAAATAATATTCTTAAAAAACTAATTAAAATACTAGAAAATAAAGAAAAATATAACAATACATCATTATTTACAAGAGTTTATAATTGGATATTTTCAATAGAAACTAGTGATAGTGATGATGATGATGATGATGATGATGATGATGATGATGATGATGATGATGATGATGATGATGATGATGAAGTAAAAGAAGAAGAAGAAGATAATGATGAAGTAACAGAAGAAGAAGATAACGATAATGATGAAGTAAAAGAAAAAGAAGAAGAAGATAATGATGAAGTAAAAGAAGAAGATAATGATGAAGTAAAAGAAAAAGAAAAAGAAGAAGAAGATAACGATAATGATGAAGTAAAAGAAAAAGTAAAAGAAGAAGATAATGATAATGATAATGATAATGATAATGATAATGATAATGATGAAGTCACTATTAATAAAAAAGTAAGTATGGGTAATAAATTATATAATTGGATTTTTAAAATAACTACTCCAGATATTAATAATGATAGTGATTTTGATAGTGAAGATGATAAACAGGAAGATAATAAACGAGAAGATAATAAAAATGATGAAGTTAATGAAAAAAATATTAATAATAAATTAGATGAAGCACTAAATAAAATTATTAATGATGAATTATCTCAAACATCAGATTCTGATACTGATAATATTACTAATGATGATCTTAAAAAATGTGTAAAAGAAATTTCAAAAGATACTATTAATAAAGTATTAGATAGTTTAAATAATAAAAATGATCTTCATGCTTATTATGATAAATTTGCATATTTTATTAATAGAGATAATTAATATTTATTTCTTAGATTTTTTATCTTGTTTTTTAATATTTTTTCTTTCTTTTTTAATTGACTGTTGTTGTGAATCTAATTGTATTACTTGTTCTTTTTTTAATTCTGCTTCCTGCTCTTGTTCAGGTTCTAAAGTTTGTTGTTTTTCTTGCTCTGCTTCTTGCTCTGCTTCTTGCTCTGGTTCTACTTTTAGTTCTACTTCTTGCTCTGGTTCTACTTCTTGCTCTGGTTCTGTTTCTTGCTTTTGTTCTACTTCTTGCTCTGGTTCTGTTTCTTGCTCTAGTTCTACTTCTTGCTCTACTACTTTTAGTTCTGCTTCTTGCTCTGGTTCTACTCCTGGTTCTGATTCTTCTTGTAGTTGGGATTCACGTGATTTAATTAAAATATCTTCATCTTTATGAAGTTTAACACTTTGAATATCTGTAGTATCAATACTTATTTGAGTTGAAAATAATTCTGGTAATAATTGTTGTTCTATAACTTCAAATTTACTCATCTCTATACCTGCATCAGAATTTTCTGATAATATTTGTTCTTGTTTTGTATTACTTGATTTACTTATTTCACTTATTGGATCATTTGATTTCATATATTTAACTATTAAATCATTCTTAATATTTAACATTTTAGAAAATAAACTTGTATTATTTATTGATGAAAAATTTGGTAAATTAAGATAAATATTTTCTTCTTTACCAATACTTATGATCTTATTGTATAATTTATCAATAATATTAAATTCTTGTGAAATATAATTCTTCTTATAAACATTAATTATTTTAAATATAAGAATACCAATTACTAATATAACTGGAATAAATTTAAATTTCTTATTTTTTGATAATTTAGATATTGATATATATAATTGATATCCCATATATAATAATCCAATATATTCCATACTAACTTTAATTAGTTCTGAACGTCTTAATTTACTAATATGATTACTAAATAAAGATATATCTTTTGAAGTTAATGGTTTTAATACAGGATCATATAATTTTAAAAATATTTCACATAATTTAATAATATTTTCTTTTGTAGATTCTAAATTATTTGTTTTTAAAAAGTTTATTAGTTCATAATATTTTGTTGCTAAATCAGTCTCTATACATAAAATATTCTTACCATTAATATCATATATTGATGATAAAATATTTATATTATTATTTTTAGCCTTATTAACCATCATTAAATCTAACGCAAAATTCATAATATATATATTATTTTATATATTTTATAAAAAATAATAACTCACTATATTAAAGTAAATTATAATAATAATCAATAATTTTATCAATATCAAAACCGCAATTAAACATATATATATAATCTACTGGTTCGTAATATAATTTTATAGGTATTACTCTATCAAATTTAGTTCCAAATATTATTTTTTGAAATTGTTCTGGATATATTATTTCAAATAATGTAAATATAAAATTTTTATCTTTTGTATACTCTTTTAAAATATCAATCATATCTGATTTCATAATCTTTTTTAAATCTTTATCATAATCTAATTTTATTTTATTATCGTATGCATAATCATAAAACTTTTCTTTATTAACCATTACAGTTTGAACAGATGACATAAATTCAGTACCAAAACGATCTTTATAATCTTTTTTTTCACTTTTAGTTAGTTTATATTTTGGATGTATTACTGAACCATAATCTATTGCTTTATAAATATATCCAAAAGTTGGTATTTTTTTATTAAAAATAGTTATATATTTTTTATCTGTTTCAACATAACCTATATTACCAATATGAAAATCTCCATGTAAATATTTATGTTTTTCTAATATCTTAATTATACTAGCTACTTGTATTATCATTGAATATCTTTGATTGATATCTAAATCATCTATTATATCTTTCAAACTACCATCAATTAATTCATATACTTTTTGTATGCATACTTTTGATTTAGCTAATTTTTTTATATGCTCTCTCCAAAATTTAGGTATTTCATTTAAATCTATTGTATACTTCTGTTCATGATCACAATTATCTACAAATTCATATTTATATAACTTAATAAATTGATCTGGATATAATTTATTTATTTTTTCTGCAAAATCTATTTCTCTCCATTGTGGAGATTTTAAAGATTTTACTTTATCACTTTCTAATACATGCTCTACTTTCATTGCATAATAATTATTATTCATACTAATTTTATATACGGTACCGAACATACCATGTCCTAATTCTTTTAGGATTTCCATATAATATAAGTAAACTTAAAATATTAGTTTTTGATTTAACAAAATATTAATTTTATATATTAATTAAATAATGATTACTATTACTTCTGACGAACAATTTAATGAAATAATTCAAACTTCAACTTTTGTTGTAATTGACTTTTATGCAACATGGTGTGGTCCATGTAAAATTCTTTCTCCACAACTAGAGAAACTATCCCAAATTTATACAAATGTTAAATTTATTAAAGTAGATGTTGACGAGTTTGAAGATATTACTCAAGAACATCAAGTTAGTGCAATGCCAACTATCTTATTTTATAAAAAAGGTGTATTACTAACAGACAATGTAGTAGGTTGTGATGTTAATCATATTGAACGTATTATTAAACAACATCATACAAGTCATTAAAAAATTGAATATATAATTATCTATAATACTATATGTATTATATTATAACATATACACAATATAATCATGGCGGACAATACTAAGACAATCGATAGAATCGAACCTAATGATAAGATGCCTAAACTAGAAAATAATATTATTGATATTATTGAAAAGAAATACAATGATATTCATAATTTTACTGATAATATTGTTAAATTAAGTGATGATATTATCAACAATACAGAAAATAAAATTTATTATGAAAAACTTAATGAAATTTTAGAAAATACAAAACCATTTGTACCAACTCAGGTTTTTGAAAATAAAGAAGTAACAGATTGCTATAATTTAGTTTACTCTAAGGCAGTTGCTAGTTTACAAATTCCAAATGAAATTGCTGATGCTCTACATGATAGCATTATGTCAATCGTTAATTCTCCAGCTGCATATGCTGAAGCAAAAGAAAAGTGGTATGCATTTAATTGTATTCCTCGTCATTTAGAAGACAATGATATTATATTTAAGTTAATGTCTTTTAAAACATCGATGTGTTTTAGTCTCTATATGTATGTTCATCATTAAAAATCTTTTTTTATTTCTTAATTTTTAATATAAAAAATATTATATTTTATCATATAATTTTATATGACAAGTGTTAAACATAATATCAATGCTAAAATTAATTTAATTAAAATAAATCAAATTAAGCCAACAACAGCTACTCCAATAATACCAGTTAAGTCAACAACAGCTACTCCAACAACAAGTATACAAATAAAAAGTACAAGTATTAAATATAATGTTAAAAATATAATTAAATTAAATCAAACTAAACCACCTAAGCCAACTCAACAACCACCTAAGCCAACTCAACAATCACCTAAACCAAATGTAGTTACAAAGATTAATAAATCTGCTTTATTAATTGGTTGTAATTATTTAGGATCGCAATATGAATTACGCGGATGCATTAATGATGTAAATAATTTAAAAACTATTTTAACATCGCGGTTTAAGTTTAATAATTCAAATATTTTAACTGATGTAACAATTAATAAACCAACTAAAACAAATATATTAAATAATTTTAAGAATTTATTAGTAAATTCAAAATCAGGAGATATATTATTCTTTTGTTTTAGTGGTCACGGATCACAGACATATGATTATTCAGGTGATGAAAAAGATGGACTTGATGAATTAATTGTTTCTAAAGATTTAAATTATATTAGTGATGATGAATTTAAATCTTTATTAGTAAATTATATGAAAGATAATGTCAAACTATTTGTATTATTTGATTCATGCCATAGTGGAAGTATGATGGATTTAAAATATCAATATCTTGATTCTACTAATATGAATATGGTTATAATGAATACAGATTCACAACCTATTAAAGGAACAGTAGTTATGATTAGTGGTTGTATGGATATGCAAACAAGTGCAGATGCTTATATAAATAATAAATCACAAGGAGCTATGACTTGGTCATTTATAAATTCTATTACAACTAAACAACTAAATATAATAGATACTGTTAAAAATATGAGAAATCTATTAAAAACAAATAATTATGATCAAATACCACAATTATCTTCCAATATTCAAATAGATAATTTAAATATCTTTTTATAATTACTTAAATAAATAACTTATATACTTATTTATTTAATTAGAAATGTTAGTAAACAACATAAAAGTGACTTTAAATTTTATACAATATTATGTTCGTAAATGTTCATCATATAATTATATCAATAATAAAGATTACTGTCATATTGATACTAAAAATAATAGTTTAACTCTAAAAACAAGATATGCGAATACATATGAAGATTTTAATAAAATTAATCATATAATTGATTATTATAACATGAGATTAAACTATGTTAAATTAAATGATCCGAATATATTTAGTTTAGTTATGAATAA
>JACCEB010544145.1_pt1 | contig 10160 bp, 7 predicted proteins | sample 7454761 | NCBI WGS metagenome assembly JACCEB01 (sample SAMN15323454, study PRJNA562643) | freshwater metagenome | isolation source: river surface water | place: USA:Blue River Watershed | collected 2017-08-18
ACCGGAGCCGGAGTCGCCGGGACGGGCGCGGAGTTCGTTTTCTTGCCGGAGAAGCGGTCGAAAAATCCCATGCGCGAGGGAAAACCGCCGGGACCGCGGTGGCGAATCCGATTTGCTTCGCGGCCGGACTGCCCCCGGCCGGGAGGATTTCCCGCCTGCTCGGCCATCGATCCCGGGATTGTCTCCGCCTTCTCATGCTATAACTACCTCCGCCGGATCTTCGCCCGGCGTTCCGGATTTTCTTGAGCCCACTTCCCCCAACACCGCTTGAACCGTCAAGGGCCGGGCACTTTCCCGCCAACGACGCCGCAAACTTCATGGCCGAGATCCAAGGCGGCATTTTGGCGGGCCGGGGCCGCGGCCGGTATGTCGGCCTAGTATTCTTCCGCTTCGCCGAACCGGCGAAAGTGACGGCCCATCGCGCCGCGCTCGCCGCGGCCGCGGGGTCGGTCACCACCGCCTTGCAACAGTACCGCCGGGTCGGCCGAGGCCGGGCGGACGCCTTGCGCAGCCTTATGCTCACACGAGACGGCTTGGCCGCGATCGGGATCGATCCCGATTCGGTCCAGCCGAATCTGCCCCGGATGAACGAGCCCGGTGAATGCCTGCTGCTCGGGGACAAGCTCGCGCAGAATGGCAAACCCGAGACCTGGCAGCGAGCCTACCGGGACCGGATTGACGGCGTCTGGCTGCTCGGCCACGACCGTGCAGCGAAACTCGCGCGCGAAATCTCGCTCCGCCGGCAATGGTGCCTGGACAACGGAGCGTTCCCGGTGAAGGTCGAAAGGGGGCGCGTTCCCGCCGACGGCCGTGAGCCTTTCGGATTCCGCGACGGCATCTCGATGCAGAAATTCTTCCGCCGCGACCCCGAGGCCTTGCCGACTTCGCTCGACGAAGTTTTTTTTCGGCACGCGGACGAATGGTGCTCGTTCATGGTTTTCCGGAAGTTGGAGCAAAATGTCGCCGCGTTCCGCGCTTGGGAACGGTCGCAGCCGGAGGGCGCCGCGGCCGCCCTGGTGGGACGCCGGCGGGACGGCCGACATCTGCTGGGCACACCGTCCGGCCAGAAGCCGACGCTCAACGGTTTCGATTTCTCTACGGATCCGGCGGGCAAAGCGTGCCCGTTCCATGCCCACATTCGCCGCACCAATCCCCGGGCCATGGTGCAAAGTGCCGACTTCAGCCGCCGCCACCACCTTGTCCGCCGCGGCGTGGTGTACGGCACAAAGAGCGATCTTGCCCGTGAGGGCGGCGCCGCCGCCGGGGTCGGATTGCTCTTTCTCGCGTACTCCGGCGATCTTGCCGGTTTCAAGGAAATCCAAGGGACGTGGATGGCCAGCCGAGACTTCCCGGTGCCCGAGTCGCAACAGACCGAAAAGAAGGACATGCTGATGTTTGGACCGCCGGAAACGGCGGTCCCGCAGGGTATCCCGCACGTACCCTGGATTGTGCCCAAAGGAGGCGCTTACTTCATTGTGCCTTCGCGGCCTTGGCTGGAAAAACTCTCCGCACAAGCGGGAACCGCTTGAGGCACGAAGCACTCAACTTTCTCGCCGCGCGCCAAGACTACTTTTGGTTCGTGGCGTTGCTCGTCTGGCTCGTCGCCGGCGTCCTGTGGTGGCGATGGGCCCGGGACGATCGCCACTGGCGCTGGCTCGGGTTCAGCGCCGTAGCCGGCATCGGAACCTGCGCGGGAGAACTTGCCATGCTGGCAATGCCGGTCGCGGGAGGACCGCAAGCCGCACCCCATCTGGCGGGCGACCTTTGGCTGGGCGTTTGCCTTGCGGTGCAAGCCGCGGGTTGGTGGCAAACTGTCGCCGGCTCCCGCGCCGCCTCCGCCGGATTCTGGGCTTTCGCGGCAGGCTTGGCCACAGTCCGCTACTGGATCGCGGACGAGGCCAATCTGGCGCTGGCACTGCTGGTCTCCGCCGCGGCCTTGGCGTGGAGCCGCCGGCTCCGGGAAGCGGACCGCGAAACCCGCGTCGCGCTTGCCGCCGCCTGGCTGGCCGCCTGCCTCGCATCCTGCGGCCCGCTCGCGGACGCCCTCGAGCAGCGGCGCCGCTGGATGGAGATCAGCCACGCGGGTCTGTTTGCCGCCATCGCCCTCGGAACCGCCGGTCTGGCGGCAGCCGTCGGCCTGGCGCGCGCCATGATCGCGCGGTGGCCGGCCGAGGTGCGCCTTGAACGCCAAGCCGATATCCGGGCCCTGGGTCGGCGCGGTGCAGGCTGGTTGCTCGCCGGCTTCCTCCTGTCCGCGCTGGCCGGCAACTCCGCCCAGCGGACCTTCGAACGCAGCGCTCTCACCCGATTGCATGCGATGTCGCTTGCCTTCGAACGCCACGAACTCGAGCGATGTCTCGGCCCGGAATTGCGGATCGAAAGCACGATCGAACGCCGCCAGCCGAGCGGCCGGCGGACCGTGTTCGGCGTCTCGCAGTTTCAAGCCGGCCCCGAGGCCGAGCCAGTGCGGCGCAAGTTGCGCGAGCTTCGGGCCGCCAACCCGGACGCACGAAATCTCCGCATCCGGACCTTTCGGGACGGCTACGTGCTGCTCGGACCGGGCGCCCGGCAGGAGTGGCTGTTGACGCTCGAACACGCCATCTCTGACGCCGACCGGGCAGACTGGCGGGATCGCGTCGGCGATTTCCGCGGCATGGTCTACACCAGCTACGACGAGGTCGCACAGGCCCGTTGGCCCCTGCTCTCGCCGCAAGGCGAAATGCTCGGCTGGCTGGTGATGGACCTGGGGACCTCGGCGTGGATGGCAGCCCAAACCCAGGCGCGCGGCTCCATCTACGCCGTCGTCGGACTCGGACTCGGTGTGCTCGCCCTGTGGTGCGTGCAGCGCTGGCGGGAACGTGAGCGCGCCGCCGCGAAGGCGGCCGCCGCCCTGGCCACCGCGGCGGACCGGCTGAAAGTCTCCTTTCTCGCGAAGGTAAGCCACGAGCTGCGCACTCCATTGCAGGGCATTCTCGGGTTCGGCGAACTCGCCCACGCAACGGCCTCCGATCCGCGCCAAATCCACCAGCTGGAATCGCTCCTGCAACACGGCCGGCTGCTTACCCGGCTCGTCAACGACCTCATCGATCTCAGCGCGGTGGAGGCGGGCGGCCTGAGCCTACGGCCGGCCGCCGCTCCGGTGCCGGAATTCCTTACCCGTCCGGTCTCCGGCCTGCTGGCCCGCGCCAAGGCCAAGGGACTGGAGCTCGCGATCGAAACCAACGGCCCGGCCGGAGTCTGGGTGCTGGTCGACGCCGAGCGCGCCAGCCAGATCGCGCTGAACCTCGTTGGCAATGCCATCAAATTCACTGACTCGGGCCGCGTCGTCGTCCATGTCGGCTGGGAAAACACGGCCGAACACGAAGTCCTTCTGCAACTCGACGTGCGGGATTCGGGACCAGGCATCGCTCCAGACCAACGCGCGCGGCTATTCCAGCCGTTTTCCCGGCTGCACGCCGGAGCCGGAAAAGAAGGCGCCGGGCTCGGCTTGGCCATCGCCCAGGGACTTTGTCAGCGCATGGGCGGCCAAGTGGAGCTTCTGCATACCAGCGCCGACGGCACAGTGTTCCGCGCGACCCTGCGGCTACCGAGCACCGAGGCCCCGCGGGCGAACGAGGCGATACAGGAAAAGGTGCACCTGCGCGGGTGCCGGATCCTCGTCGCGGACGACAATCCTTTGCTCCGCGAGCTCTTCGTCACACATCTGTCCCAACTCGGAGCGGATTGCACCGGGGCCGACGACGGCGAAGAGGCCTGGGAATGTCTGCAGCGCAAAGAATTCGATGTCGTCGTAGCCGATCTGTCCATGCCGGTGCTCGACGGTCTCGCCCTTGCGCGCCGCGTACGGGCGGGCCCCGGCCGGCGGCCGCGGCTGGTCGCAGCCAGTGCCCACGCCGGACCCGGTCATCGGCAGGAAGCAATCGCCGCCGGCTTCGACGACTTTCTCGGCAAACCTGTACCACTGGGCGATCTTGTCCGTGCCGTCGCTCCAACGGATGCGGCTGCGTCCCCGTCCCCTTTGGAGCAGTTGCGGCAAACTCTCCGCGAGCAATTCAGGAAAGAAATCGCGGGCCAGGCCGAGAGCCTGCGGCGTCATCTCGCGCAAGAGAATTGGCCGGCCGTCCAACGGCTGGCCCATTACCTCCGGAACAGCGCCTTTGCTGTCGACGATCAGGCCCTCGCCGCGGCCTTGAACCCGCTCGAACTGGCCGCCGCCGCCGCCCAGCCGGAATCCACGACCGCTGCTTGGCCGGGGGTCGCGGCGGCCCTGACGGCCTGGCTGCCGCCGGATGCGGCCATCCACTTTCCGCCGGGCCATTCCGGCCCGGCGGCTGCTCCGACCTCAAACGCTCCGAAATCCTAGTCCCTATGTCGCACTACCCTTCAGCCAAGTTCGCCGACCGTACCCTCGGGCTCGTCCTGATCCACGACCCAAAAACCGCTACGTTCAGCATCGGGCGCTTCCGCCGCCAGAAGCCCTTCGCAACCGCCAACCCGTTCCCGCCGCAAGATGCCTACGAGAAGCTCGTCCCGCTGAATGGTCCGCTCGAATGCGACCTCTCGGTCGACGCAAAGGGCGTCGGTATCTTCTCTGTGGAAAACCTCGGCTGGGCCGAACTGTGGATGGCCGACACCGCCGTTTTCCTGGGCGGCAGCGGTTCATTCACCGGCAATGGCACCGAGTTGCCGTCTCCTCCCAATTGGCCAAACACCAGCGACGGCTCGCTGCGGACACTCAACCTCAAATACGCAGCGCCCACGGCCAACGCGCCGGCGACCGTGACCTGGCGGTCCTCGGAAGGAGCCAGCGGCACGATGCCTTTCCGCCGCCTGATGCATGTGAAGGAAATGTACGGCCTCGCCGTGGTGCTCCGGCTCTGCAATCCGCACCGAGGCAGGCTGACTTGGAAATCGGGCAACCCTTGGCCCCAGAATCCCGAAATCGTCTTCCCGTAGGCCGGTATCGCACCGAATGCGGCGGCCCTCAATTCGGGGCCGCCGCGTAGTGATGTTTGACAATGATCCGGTGGCCGGCGGATCCGTCAGACCGGAGCCGCTCCCTCACCCGCCCGTGCCTCCGCCGCCGCCTCCGCCAGCGCGTCCGCGATCACGCGCGCGGCCGTTTCGCATTCTTCCGGAGTGTGCGTCGCCATGACTTGCAGCCGGAAGCGCGACGCGTTCCGCGCCACGGCCGGAAACTCCACGAGGTTCACCAAGACCCCGCGCTCGCCGCAGAGCTTCACCGCCCGCCGGCCCACCGCCGCCGCCCCGATGTGCGCCGGCACGATCGGCGAGGCCGCGCCGAGCACCTCCACGCCGTGCGCGACCAAGCCGCCGCGCAGCGCGTGCACTGCCCGCAGCAACGCCGCCCGGCGGAGATCTCCCTCCTCCGAACGCACGATCCGCAGCGCCTCGGCCACCACCGCGAGCTGCACGGGGCCGAGCGCGTTCGAAAACGTGTTCGGCGGCGCGAAATACCTCAGGTAGTCGTGCACCGCCCGGTCCCGGCACGCGACAAAGCCGCCGTTGCTGGCAAAGGTCTTCGAGAAACTGCCGATCACGAGGTCGACCCGGCCGAGGCAACCCTGCTGCTCCAGGTGGCCGCCGCCGGTCGCGCCGAGACAGCCCAGATCGTGCGCCACATCGACCAGCAACCGGGCGCCGAATTCGGCCGCGAGTTCCTGGAAGGCCGCGATCCGCGGCGTGTCCGCGTCCATCGAAAACAGACTCTCCGTCACCAACAGAATTCCCGCCTGCGGCTCGCGTTCGCGGATGCCCGCCAGTTTCTGCCGCGCATGCGCGACATCGAGGTGCAGGAACGGCACGACCTTCCGCGTCGCCGCGAGCGCCCCTTCCATCAGGCAATTGTGCGCGAGCAGGTCGATCACCACATGGTCCGTTTCCCGCACGAGGCCGCGCACGACGCCGTAGCCGGCGGCCCAACCGGTGGGAAACAGCGTGACATGCGGCATGCGCAACAACTCCCCCAACCCGGCCGCCACCGGCCCGGCCAGGTCCATTTCCCCGGCCAAGGCCGAGGACCCGGCGCTGTGCACCCCGTAGCTTCCGACCGCCGTGCAAGCGGCCGCCTTCACCGCGGGATGCGAGGCCAGCCCGAGGTAGTCTTGGGAAGAAAAGTTCAGGCCTTCCTGCAACGAGCCGTCGAGCAACCGCAGCGCCGTCCGCGGCGCCGGCGCCCCGGTCAGCCGTTTGGCATAAGGGAAACCCCCGAACCCGATGCGCGCATCGTGCCAGCGGGAAAACGCCACGGCCTTCGCCGCGAGATCCGGCTCCGGCCGGGTCAGGAAATCGCGGGTGCTGCCGGCCAAGGGATCGGGGAGTTCGGCTGCTTTCATGGGATTGGGCCGCAGAAACAGAGGTTCACTGGCCGGTTTGCGCGCCCGCCTTCCGGGTCAGCCCGAGCAGGTTCCCGAGGACGATGCCGTCGAACGACGCACCCACGAAGGCGCGGCTGTGCCGGAATCCACTGTTGGGCGAAATCGTGGCGCCCACGTCGATGCAAACCAGCGAGGACGCCTCGTCGCCAAAGCCCCAGCCCAAGCTCAGCCCGGCCAGGTAGGGACGTTCTTCTTTGCTGCCGAACCTTACCCGTTCACCGATGATCGCCGTGCCGAAGAACGGTCCGAAGGTTGTCAATTCCGGCAGCGTCCGGTCCCGCCGATGTGGCGGCCGCGTAACGGTGTATTTGCGGTGGGCGTTGCCCCCTCGGTCTTCCGGTTCGAGCCAATACTCGACGCTACCCCGGAAGGGCATCAGCTGGTCCGCCTCGGATGCCTTCTCGCCGACCCAGCGGTTCCACTTTCCCGCCGCCGAACGCTGTAGCCAATTCCAGCGCGCCAACAAGGTCCCGACCGAAGCCTCCTCCGCCCCCTTCGCGGCGAAAACCACGCCGAAGCCCTGGGCGATCACGATACCCGATTGCCGCAGTTTAACTTCTTCGGGCGATTTGGCCGGAGCTTTCGGGGCGGTTTCTTTTGCCCCAAGCTGGTTCAGCACCGGGTTCGCTTTCGTGGCCTCGGGCGTGGTCTCGCCCCCGCGCAACTGCGACACCAGGTCGGGATCGAGGCCCTTCACCCCAAGAAGGGCCCGCGCCTGGTAGGCGCTCATTTCATTGAGCCGCGCCCGGCCCTTGGCCGACAGGATCTTGCTGTCGGTCCCGGGGCGCCCATCCGGAAACGCGTTCCTGGGCACCGTCCGCTCGGCCGCTTCGCGTTGCTGGCGGGCGATCTGTTCGAGCTGCGCCTGCAGCGTCGCCAGATTTTTTTGGACGTCCGCCAAGGTCGGTTCGGCGGCCCGGAGAGACAAAGCCGCAAACAGCGTCGCGGCGAGGACAAGGGCAGTGGGACAGGTTTTCATCGCGCCGCCACTGTACCCTCCGGCCCCGCGGAATACGTGGGAACGGACGGCACGCCGGTCGGGAAGATTTCCCGGTTCCCTTTCCGGAACTCCCGCGCAAGATCCCGCCCCGGTCCGCTATTCTCAATCCATGACCGAACGCCCGCCCGTCCGCATCGTGATCGTCGAGGACCACACCATGGTGCGGCAGCTGTTCGCCTTCCTCATCAACGAGGAACCGGGCTTCGCGCTCGCGGCCGACTGCACCACCGTCGCCGAAGCCGCCGCCGCCCTCGTGCGGGAAAAGCCCGACCTCGCGATCGTCGATTGGATGCTGCCCGACGGCCGCGGCTTCGATCTCGTGCGCTCCGTCGGCCCGAAACTCCCGCGCACGCGCTGGCTCTTCATCTCCTCGAACGAACAGGGCCATCTCGTCCGCGAAGCCGTTTCCCTCGGCGTCCAGGGCTTCGTGATGAAGCGCTCCGATCTGTCGACGCTGCGCGAAGCGATGCGCCGCGTCGCCGCCGGCGAAAAATACTACTGTCCCGCGAGCGCCCGCCTGCTTGTCGACAAGATGGTCGACGAGAGCCGCGCCGTCGCGGTCAACCTCACGTCGCGCGAACGCGAGGTCCTGCGCGCCTTCGCCCGCGGCGAAAATCCCAAGGCCGTCGCCGACCGCCTCGGCGTCAGCGCCAAGACGATCCAGAACCATCTCTCGCAGCTGCGCGACAAACTCGGCCTCCACGAACCCGCGGAACTCGTGCACTACGCCATCCGCCACGGCTACGTCGAGGCGCCGTAGGCCGGAATCATGCAGTCGAGCGTTGAAAGTTGAGGGTCGGGAGATCGATCCGCCGAGGCGCAGAAAACGCCGCCGAAGCCCGCGACCTGACGAACCCGGCGGTTTTGCTCTCAACGCTCAGCCAAGCTCTCTCAACTGCATGCGTTAGGCTAAGCCGGGCCGGCTACTTTTTCCGCGGCGGCGGGATCCGCTCCGGCGTCACGCCCGCGCGCGTCGCAATGAGCGCGCAGACTTTCGGCACGTACATCCGCGTCTCCGCCGGCAACGCGTCCGCGATCGCGGTGAACGACTGCGCGCCCTTCGCGGCCAGCGTCCGGCTCACGCGGCCCTCGCCCGCATTGTACGCCGCCAGCGCCAGCGCCCAATTGCCGAAGCGCCCGTGCAACGCGCGCAGGTAGCGCGCCGCCGCCCGCGCCGCCTTCGCCGGGTCGGTGCGTTCGTCGGGGAGAAACGTCGCCAGCCCCATCGCCTTCGCCGTGTCCGGCATGAATTGGAAAAGTCCCTTGGCCCCGACCGGGCTGCGCGCCGCGGGATTGAACGAGCTCTCCGCCTCGGCCAGCCACACCAGTTCCGGCGGCACGCCTTCCGCCGCAAACGCCGCCCGCAGCACCGGCAGCAACTTCGCCGCCCCCGCCGGCACCGGCCGGTCCCGCACGCGTTCGAGCCACGTTTGGTAGTGCGGCACCGGCTGGTACGGCGATGTCGGACGCGGCGCCTCGGGCCGGGTCGGCGGCGCGGGCACCGGCGGCGGCCGCGGCGCCGTGATGGTCTGCGCCGCCTCGATTTCGTCGAGCCGCTGCTCCAGCCAATCCGCCAGATCCGCGTAGTCGGGCAGGAGCCGCAGCAACGCGAGTCCCTGCCGCGCCTCCGGCGCCAACGCCGCCAGCTCGGCCAACGAATCGCCTTCGAGCGCCCGTTGGATCCGCGCAAACTTAGCATCCCACTCCGCGCGCGTGGGAAACGCGTACTGCGTCTTCACCTCGGCCGGCAATTGCTCGAACAGTTGCCGGCCGAGTTCGAACAGGGCCGCGGAATCGACCGGCGGCGCGGCCGGCTCCGCCGCGGGCAATCGCGCCGCCGACGCCAGCAAAGCCGCCGCCAACCCAAGGGCGGCCGACTTGCGGCCACGGCGGCGGGCGCGCGCGTTCACTGCATCGTCGACGTCCGGCGGGCCGGCGTCGCCTCGCCGCGCTGCGCGCGGAGCAATTCGCGGCGCAGCCAATCGAGGGCGGCGTTGACCGCGCGCACCTTGATCGTCGGCCGCGGGCCGGGGTAGCTGAGTTTCTTCGACCACACGCCCGCGGGCGAAAACAGGGCCACGAAAATCGTGCCGATCGGGTTGCCGTTCTGGCCCGTCGAGGCCGAGCCGGCGAAGCCCGTCACCGCCAGCGCGTAATCCGCGCCGAGCGTTTCCGCCGCGCCCGTCGCCATCGCCACCGCCGCCTCGTCGCTCACCGCGCCGTGTTGCATCAGCAGGCATTCCGGCACGTCGAGCAGCTGCATCTTCGCGTCGTTGGAACAGCACACGACGCCGCCGGCGAAAAATTTGCAGGCCCCGCAGACTTCGGTGAACGCCTGCGCGAGCAGGCCGCCGGTCGCGGTTTCCACGACCGCGAGTCGCTTTTCCTGCGCCCGCAGCAGATCCGCGCAAACGCGCGCGATCGAATCGTGGCCGTAGCCGACGAAGTCGTCGCCCAGCAGCGCCGCGCACTCCGCGGCCACGCCCTCGAGCTGCGCCTGCGTCAGCGCCCCGCTCGGCGAGCTCACGCGGCAATCGACCGCGCCCTGGTGCGCGCAGAACGCCACGCTCAGGCCCGGCCCCGCCCGGTCGAAGATCGGCTGCAGTTTCGTCTCGAGCGCGGATTCGCCGACGCCGGCCGTGCGCAGCTGCACGTACGATTCGCGGTCGAGCAGCAGGCCGAGCGCCGCCAGCCGCGGCACTACCTGGTCGATGAACATCGGCTGCAGTTCGTTCGGCGGCCCGGGCAGCATCACGAGCACC